>OGQH01000230.1_pt1 | contig 76668 bp, 79 predicted proteins | sample 1553181 | NCBI WGS metagenome assembly OGQH01 (sample SAMEA2579946, study PRJEB22360) | human gut metagenome | biome: human gut; feature: human-associated habitat; material: faeces | place: Denmark | collected 2008/2010 | reverse complement strand
CAGCCTCTTCACTTGCCGCATCAGATGTATCCTTAAGAATATAAGCTTCTGCTTCTTCATTCTCATCATCTGATTCTGATACGAGCAGATAATTAATTCCATTAATTCTAGTTTCTTCAATCACATAAAATTGTGTCTTCTCACCATTATCGTCAATAAATTCAAGCCTTTCCATGAAAAACAAATCCTCCAAAATTCTAGTTCTTCTGCTTAGATTCCATGTATCCACGCAAAATAAAAACAGCGGCAATCTGATCAATAACCGTCTTGCGGTTCTCACGCTTTACCCCGCATTCTTCAAGGACTTCATCTGCTTCAACTGTAGTAAGTCTCTCATCCCACAGTGTAACAGGTAATCCTGTACGTCTCTCCAGTGCTGCTGCAAATTCTTCACAAGCTTTCGCTCTTTCCCCAATAGTATCGTCCATATTCTTAGGATAACCAACCACGATTTCAGTCACATCATACTCAGATATAATCTGTTCTATCCTGGCATAAGTTCTTCGTAACTTGTTATTATCTTTTCTTGTTATCGTCTCGAAAGGCTGTGCAGTTATCCCAAGTGGATCACTTAAGGCAACTCCCACAGTCTTCGTTCCGACATCTAAGCCTATAATTCTCATACTATAAGCCTTTACCTTCTATAAAGTATCTTACAACTTCTTCTACAAGTTCATCTCTCTCAGCCTTCATAATAAGACTTCTTGCATTATTGTGACTTGTAATATATGTTGGATCACCAGACATAATATATCCAACTATCTGGTTAACCGGATTGTACCCCTTCTCTTTAAGAGCAAGATATACCTGCTCAAGTATGCCTTCTACTGAAATTGTCTTCTCTGGTTGAGTCTTAAAAAATTGAGTGTTGTTGTCTATCATATCTACCACGCCCTTTCGTATATTGACTATAATATAATAAATAAGCCAATTATACAAGTATTTAACATAAAAAATATTGTAAAAAAATTGTAAAAAAGCCGCCCGGACGGCGTGTATTTGCCCGGACAGCCTTTGCTTAAGCTATATATATTAATTAAGAAAACTACTTCATATGTACATCAATCTGATTGAACGGAATCTCAATTCCATTCTCATCAAATATATTCTTATATCTTTCAAGCAGGTTAAATCTTACATTCCAGTAGTCTGCTGTATTAACCCAGGCTCTTGTTTCAAGTGTTACACAGCTTTCATCAAGGCTCTTGACAACAACCAGAATATCCTTGTCCTTAAGTATTCCCTGTTCGCTGTTAATAACCTGTTCAAGAAGCTTCTTGGCTTTAGGAATATCTGATGAATAACCAATTCCTATCTGGATATCAATTCTTCTTGTATTCTCTGCACCTACATTAACAATGCTTGAATTAGAAAGTGAACCGTTCGGAAGCATTACTACTTTGTTATCAATAGTAACAAGCCTTGTGTAAAGAATCTCTATAGACTTTACAGTTCCTTCATTAGTTCCGACTATAATATAATCACCAACCTTAAAAGGCTTGAATATAAGAATAAGAATTCCTCCTGCAAAGTTTGAAAGGCTTCCCTGCAGGGACATACCAATCGCAAGTGCTGCAGAACCAAAAAGTGTGAGCAGTGATGTCGTCTGGAATCCCAGCTTATCCACAACTATCATGATAAGTATTGCATACATTACAAACTTAAGCACTGATACCACAAAATTAACAACACCTTTATCTAGCGTGCTTCTGTCCAGCATCTTCTTTACAAGCTTATCAAGCACCCTGATTATCTTCTTGCCAATAAACCATATTAAGACAGCAATAACAATTTTACCAATAAGTGAAACCGACCAGTTTCCTAAATCATTGAGAAGCTGCTTAACATGGGCAATAGAAAAGAATCTAGTTATTTCATCTGTTTCCTGCTGGATTGTTGTGGCTGCATCTGCCACAAGTCCTATGAATCCCATAGCTGATCCCCCTTTGTATTATTTCATCTTCTTTTTAAGCTGCTCTAACTTCTTCTTAGTCTCTATATCAATCTCTTCACTTGCACGCGCTGCTTCTTCAGCTTTTCTTACAGCTTCTTCCTTAGCCTGAAGTGCTTCCATGCAGGCTTTCTCTGCCTGTTTTCTTGCTTCAACCGCCCGCTTTGCTTCCTCTGCTGCAGCAAGTTCAAGCATTTCAGCCTCTGCTGCCTTTTTCATTGCTTCCTTCTTTGCAATTGCAGCCCTCTTTAATACAGCAATTTCCTCGAGTTCAAGCTGTGTATACGGCTCACTGTTATATATAACGAATGAAAGTCCGGGAAGTGTAATATCAATATATTCCATATCATCACCATCATTATCTGACTTGATAATCTCTCCATTAACCTTTTCGTCTCCACCGAATTTCTTCCACTCACTGTTAAATACTTCCTTATATTTTCCACGCACATCAACGTGAAGTCTGTAGTTTTCCCTCTTAACAGGAGTAAAATTCACAGCAATCACAAGCTTATTACCCTTGCTGTCAGCTCTCTGCATTGCAATAACAGTCTCTTCAGGATTAGAATTCTCGAGCCACATAAATCCATCAGGATCATTATCAAGCTCATACAGAGCCGCATTTTTCGCATAGAACTTATTAAGCTCCGACATGAATTTTTCAAGTCCAGCATCCTGTCCTGCTGCAAACATCTTGCTTCCCGGATGTGCATACATGAATCCAAGTGCAGCCCTGATATCTGACAAATGTGCCTTCTCATCACTGCCTGACACCATGTCCACAAATGCTTTCTCCCTGAAATCATCATGATTGAGTGAGAGCATGAAATCTTCTCCGTAATTATAGAGCATTCCATATGTCAGCTTATCATACTCACCTTTTCTAAACAGCGGGTCAGTTCCCATGAATTCAAGAAAATCCTTAGTCCAGCAGTTATTCTGCTTATAAGTAAACATGAGAGGGTCATCATTATCTGCCGCAGTAACTCCAAACCAGCCGCTTGATTCTTCTGCTATTGTAAAACAGCCATCGCCACGTTTAGCAATACATTTGTTCATAGTCTTAAGAAATTCGATTGCGTCAAGATTCTCATTGCCGCCATACATGTTAGGTGTCCATGTACCCGGCTGCTTACCGTAATCGAGGTAAAGCATTGAAGCAACACCGTCAATTCTGATGCCGTCAATATGGTAATCATTAAGCCACATTAATACGCTTGATAAAAGAAAACTTCTTACAGCGCCTTTCTTGTAGTCAAATGTGACAACATCCCACTCAGGATGCTTCTCTAGTGATGGCTTAAGATATCCGTAAGCATCTGCCCCGTCAAAATCATACAGTCCCTTAGCTTCTGTACCAAAGTAAGCACCATTCCAGTCCATTATTACGCCAATTCCAGCATTATGACAGTCATCAACCAGCTTTTTAAATGCATCACTGCCGCCTGTTCGGTGTGTCACCGCAAAATATCCCAATGTCGAATATCCATTCATCTCCTCATTAAGATACTCTGCAACCGGAAGAAAACATACATGTGTATATCCCTCCTGCTTTACAAAATCCACGAGCTCATCTGCACTTTTTTCTTTCAGCCAGTCAGTAAGTGATACCTCATATACTGTTACGGGCTTCTTCTTTCCTGCTTCTTTCTTCCGCTTTATCATCCATAGCCCATCGTTCCATGCATATGAATCAGACATGTTCTCATCACTTACCACTGATGCAGTAATTGGAACTGATGATATCTGTCTTGATACAGGGTCTAACTTTCTTGTAGTCCCCTTACCCTGTCTCTTAATTTCATACATATATCCGCATCCGGCTGCCAGTCCCGGAATAAACAGTTCAAATACTCCTGTATCCCCAATTTTTTCCATTAAGTGGACTCTGCCGTCGTATTTGTTAAACTCTCCAACAACACTTACGCTGAGTGCCTTAGGTGCCCATACAGTAAAAAGCACTCCCTTCACGCCATTGACAGTTCTTTCATGAGCGCCGAATATATGTGCTGCATTTTTCTCTTCTCCTGCAAGAAATGCTTTGTAATCTTCCGGTTTCGTAACATTTGCAAATGCATATGGGTCCGTATATTCTGTGACCTCTCCATTAACCTTCTCCACTGAATAAGTGTATGAAAGCTTTTTCTTAGATGAAACAAGTGCTGCAAAGAATCCGGATTCATCAACCTTTTCCATATTAACAGCAGTTTTTCTGCCATCTATATGCAGCTTAACTGTCACTGCATCAGGACGCATTATCTGTATAAGAAGTCCCTTACCTGTAACATGCGCACCAAGCAGCTCCTTTGGCTTGTCACATTCTGCATATACAATTCCCTCTATCTCCGGCCAGTTCATCAGGCCGTATAAGTTTTTATTCATACATTACCCCCATCCACTGTTTAAAGCATTCCGTCCATGATGACACCTGTGGTTCATAATGTCCCATATTCTTAGTCGCAGTCTCTCGTGTGCCAAGTCCAAGACCATGAGTACCTTTAGCATATACATGATAATCAAACGGAATCTCATGTTTTCTTAACGCCTCTACCATAAGTAGTGAATTCTCAAGCGGAACTGTCTTATCTTCACATGTATGCCATATGAATGCAGGTGGTGTGTCCTTATCCACTCTCTTTTCTATAGACACTTCATCTATAAACTCATCATATTTTTCCCCAAGACTTCTCTCAAATGATGCCCTGTGTGCATCAATTCCTGATGTAATTACAGGATAACCTAACAGCATGCCATCAGGCTTAACATACTCATGGCTGCAGTGAAGTACATTTTCCAGAAGATAATCAAGTCTTTTTGAATTCCATCCGGTTCCAAGAAGTCCGGCAACATGACCTCCTGCTGAAAATCCTGCGATAATGATTTTGTCAGGATCAACATCCCACTCTGCTGCATTATCTCTTACATACTTCATTGTATAGGCTGCCTCAAAAAGCTGTGCTGGATACGTAACAGGTGTAAGACTGTATCTTAATACAACAGCATTATACCCCATATCAAGCATCTTAATAGCTATAGCTTCTCCTTCTCTTGGAGAATGGTGGTTATATCCGCCACCCGGACAGATAACAATAAGAGGCCTCTTAAACGGATCCTGATCCTTAGGAAAAATGTCTTTGATATATGTAGTTATCGTCGCACTCCCATTCTGTTCTATTCCTAATTCTTTATAAGGTAAATCTATATTAATAGTATTATGTAACATAACGTTCTCCTTCCAGCTGAATAATTCTGTATATTATGTCTGTAGTTTAGTGACGGTGATGTGTGTATATTTTCGTGTGTGGTCGATTTATGACGAGCTGTATGGGAGTTAATGCCGTTAGATGCATAAGCGCTGTGAATGAAAGCTCGTTCAAGCGAAGCGCGTTTGCTTTCGTTCACAGTAAAAAACTTTGCAGATAACGGCATTTACTCCCACTAAGCGCAGGAATCATGAGACCATGCACGAAAATATATACACATCACCCTCCAGCACATCTACACCAAAATTACATAAAATCCACTTAGAATCTATGTATAAAAAGTCCACTTCTTAATTTAGGCTCAAACCATGTTGATTTAGGTGGCATTAATAGTCCTGCGTCTGCTACTGCGAATAATTCGCCTATTGATGTTGCATACATTGAGAATGCCAATACACTATCTTCTGAGCATCTTCTCTCAAGCTCGCCTAAACCGCGGATTCCGCCTACGAAGTCTATTCTCTTATCTGTCTTAGGGTCGTGGATTCCTAAGAGTGGCTCTAAGACGTTGTTCTGGAGTACTGCTACATCTAAGCCGTCTACCGGGTCGCTGCTTAAGATTTCTTCTTTGGCTGTGAGTGTGTACCATTTTCTGCCAAGATACATTCCGAATTCACCTTTCTTAGAAGGTGCAACCTGTGTGCTGCTCTCGCTTACAGTGAATTTATCTTTAATCTTTGCCATGAACTCTTCTTCACTTAAACCATTCAGGTCCTTTACTACCCTGTTGTATGGCATTATCATAAGTTCTTCGTCTGGGAATAATACTGACAGGAAATAATTGAACTCTTCATTGCCTGTATATCCCGGATTAGCTTCTCTTCTGCGTAAACCTACCTTTACAGCAGAAGCTGCCCTGTGGTGTCCGTCCGCAATATATATCTGGTTAATTCCTGCAAATGCGTTCTCTATAGCCTCTACAGATTCTTTACTGCTTATTTTCCAGACCTGATGTCTTATTCCATCAACCGCTGTAAAACTGTATACAGGCTTTTCCTGCTTAGCTTTGACAACCTCTGCACTTATTACTGCATTAGCTCTGTATGCCAGGAATATAGGACCAGTCTGGGCACTGCATGTATCAACATGGTTAATTCTGTCTAATTCCTTATCAGCTCTTGTGTTCTCATGCTTCTTAATAACATTGTTAAGATAATCATCAATAGAAGCACATGCTACAATTCCTGTCTGTGTCCTTCCATCCATTGTAAGCTCATACACATAATATGCCTTGTCCTTATCTGTTATAAATGTTCCATCATCTATAGCTTCCATAAGCATATCATGGGCTTTCTTATATACCTGCTCACTATACATATCAACTGATTCATCAAACTGGGTCTCTGCCCTGTCAATCTTAAGAAATGATAATGGTTCTCTTTCCACCTCTGCTCTTGCTTCCTTTGAATCATACACATCATAAGGAAGAGCTGCTACTCTGTCTGCCACTTTCTCAGCCGGTCTGACACATTCAAATGGTCTTATTACTGCCATACTAACCTCCATCCGCACTATTTAACTTAAGTACTATACTTTCATATATTAGATATATTTTAACATTCAGACGACCTTAATACAAGAAAGACCAGCCAAATGTTACAACAAATGACTGGTCTTTGATATTATTATCATTACATATGATTACTTAATAACTCTTACCTTGATAACACCTTCAATTGCTGAAAGCTCTTCAACTACTGCCTCTGGTGCAGATGCTTCAATATCTAAGAGAGAATATGCATAATCACCTCTTGACTGGTTAGCCATAGATGATATATTGATGCCTGCAGCACCAAGAACTGTTGTTATCTTACTGATAACCGCTGGAACATTCTTGTGGCATACAGTAATTCTTCCCTTAGTTGCACATACTCCGCAATCACAGTTAGGGTAATTAACTGAATTGACAATATTACCGTTCTCGATAAAGTTTCTAAGCTCATTAACTGCCATAATAGCACAGTTATCTTCAGCTTCTGCTGTTGAAGCTCCAAGATGAGGAAGAACAATTGCTCCTTCCATCTTAGCTGTTGTTGGGTTAGGGAAATCTGAAACATAAGTCTTAACTCTTCCTGACTTAAGTGCCTCGCCGATAGCAGCTTCATCAACAAGTACATCTCTTGCACAGTTGATAATTACTGTTCCATCCTGCATAAGGTCAAATGCTTCCTTATTAATCATTCCCTTAGTGCTGTCAAGTGCAGGAACATGAACTGTAATATAGTTACATTCCTTATAGATATCCTTAACATCAGATATGTACTTAACTTCACTTGAAAGATTCCATGCAGCCTTAACTGAAACATATGGGTCATATCCGTATACTTCCATTCCAAGTGCTATAGCTGCATTGGCAACTAACTGTCCAATTGCTCCAAGACCGATGACACCAAGCTTCTTGCCCTTGATTTCCTGTCCTGCAAATGCTTTCTTAGCCTTCTCAGTTGCCTTGGCAATATCAGGGTCTTCTGCATTATCTGCAACCCACTTGTTACCACCGATTAAATCTCTTGATGCTAAAAGCATAGCTGCAATAACCTGTTCCTTAACTGCGTTAGCATTAGCTCCTGGTGTGTTGAATACAACAATACCTTCCTCTGCACATTTGTCAAGAGGAATATTATTAACGCCAGCTCCTGCTCTTGCAATTGCAAGAAGATTATCACTAAGCTCCATATCATGCATCTTGGCACTTCTTACAAGTACAGCCTGTGCATCTTCAAATGAGCTTTCTGTATTATACTCATCAGAAAAAAGCTTTAATCCGCAGGCTGCTATATTATTAAGACAATTAACATTAATCATTATGCATTCTCCTTCTCGAACTTCTTCATGAATTCAACAAGCTTCTCTACACCTTCGATTGGCATAGCATTGTAGATAGATGCTCTCATACCGCCAACTGTTCTGTGTCCCTTAAGGTTAACAAATCCTGCAGCTGCAGCTTCCTTAATGAACTTAGCTTCCATAGCATCCTTAGCTTCTTTATCTTTAATGTTGCATACAAAAGGTACATTCATAAGTGAACGGTCTTCCTTAACAACTGTTCCCATGAATAACTTGCTCTCATCAAGGAAATCATAAAGAATCTTAGCCTTCTTCTCATTGTGTTCCTTCATTGCTGAAAGTCCACCCATTTTCTTAATCCACTTGAACACCTTACCACAGATATAGATATTGTAGCATGGTGGTGTATTATAAAGAGAATCTGCATCTGCCTGTGTCTTCCACTTAAGCATTGTAGGAGTTCCTGGAAGAACGTCATCTGTTATAAGGTCTTCTCTGATAATAGCAATTACAACGCCTGCTGGTCCGATGTTCTTCTGGACACCGCCGTATACAACGCCGTACTTAGTTACATCCATAGGTTCTGATAAGAAGCATGATGAAACATCTGATACAAGAATATGACCCTTAGTGTTAGGTAATGTCTTATACTTTGTTCCGTAAATTGTGTTGTTCTCACAGATATATACATAGTCAAGATTCTCTGGAATATCAAGATCTGAGCAGTCTGGAATATATGAAAATGTCTTGTCTGCTGATGAAGCAAGCTCAACAGCCTCTCCATATATCTTAGCTTCTGCAAATGCTTTCTTAGCCCACTGTCCTGTAAGGATATAACCTGCTTTCTTATTCTTCATAAGGTTCATAGGCACTTCAGCGAAGAACTGCGATGCACCACCCTGTAAAAATAACACCTTATAGTTATCTGGGATGTTAAGAAGGTCTCTTAAATCCTTCTCTGCCTCTTTGATGATGTTGTCATAAACCTTGGATCTGTGGCTCATTTCCATTACCGACTGACCGCTTCCCTGGTAATCTAACATTTCATCTGCTGCTTCTTTGAGTACTTCCTCTGGTAAAACAGCTGGACCAGCGCTAAAGTTATAAACTCTACTCACCTTTTCTTCCTCCTAAAATATAAAATATTAAGAACTATTTTAGTCCTTTATCACATTAAAGTCAATATATGAATTATTTCTTGTTATTAAGGTCTTCTCTATCGAATGCCTCTGAGATTGCAGCCCCCGGTGAAACCATAGGGAATACCTTGTCTTCTCTGTCAATATGACAGTCAATAACACATGGAATATTGAGTTCGATTGCTTCTTTAAATGCTTTCTCAAACTCCTCTATTGTATCAACACTGTAAGCCTTGGCTCCCATTCCTTCTGAAACCTTAACAAAATCCACCTGATCATCAAGAACTGTAGCTGAATATCTCTTGCCATAGAAAAGATCCTGCCACTGTCTAACCATACCAAGTACATGGTTATTAAATATAACTTCAATAATAGGAATGTTATATCTGGTTGCTGTTGCAACTTCATTCATATTCATACGGAAGCAGCCATCACCTGCAATATTAACAACTGTCTTATCCTTACGTCCAACCTTGGCACCTATACATGCACCAAGACCATAACCCATAGTTCCAAGTCCGCCTGATGTAAGAAGTGTTCTTGGCTCTTTGAACTTATAATGCTGTGCAGCCCACATCTGATGCTGTCCAACATCTGTTGTAATAATTGCATCGCCATTTGTAATCTCGTATATCTTCTCCATGATAAGAGGTCCGTTAAGAATATCTCTGTTATATCTCATAGGATAATCAAGCTTGTAAGACTTGATGTGTTCCATCCAGTCTGAGTGGTCCTGATTATCTAACTTATCATTGATTCTCTTAAGAATCTCTTTAGCATCTCCGAGTACATGTGCATCTGTCCTGACATTCTTGTTAATCTCAGCTGCATCAACATCAAACTGCAGAATCTTTGCATTCTTAGCGAATTTCTTAGTATTTCCAGTAACACGGTCTGAGAATCTTGCACCAACCACGATAAGAAGATCACACTCTGAAACCCCGTAGTTAGATGTCTTAGTACCATGCATACCAAGCATTCCTGTATATCTTTCATTAGATCCATCAAATGCGCCCTTACCCATAAGTGAGTCACATACCGGTGCATCAACCTTCTCAACAAACTTCTTAAGTTCATCAGATGCCTCTGATATAACTGCTCCGCCACCAACAAATACATATGGCTTCTTAGCTTTCTTAATAAGTGTTACAGCCTTGTCAATATCTTCTTCCTTAATGCTTGCTGTAATTCTGTCTACAGGCTTTGGAACTCTTGGTGAGTACTCACACTCTGCTGCTGTTACATCCTTAGTAACATCAACTAATACCGGACCCGGTCTTCCTTCCTTGGCAATTCTGAAAGCATTTCTTAATGTCTTGGCAAGGTCCTTTACATTCTTAACAATATAGCTGTGCTTTGTAATTGGCATTGTAACACCCGCTATATCAATCTCCTGAAAGCTGTCTCTTCCAAGAAGAGGAACTGTTACATTACATGTAATTGCAACCATAGGAACTGAATCCATATATGCAGTTGCAATACCTGTTACAAGGTTAGTCGCTCCTGGACCTGATGTTGCAAAACATACACCAACCTTACCTGTTGCCCTAGCATATCCATCAGCAGCGTGCGATGCACCCTGCTCATGTGATGTAAGAATATGAGTTATCTCATCTGAATGCTTATAAAGAGCATCATATACATTAAGAATAGCTCCACCAGGGTATCCAAATATTGTATCAACGCCCTGTTCTTTCAAGCATTCAACAATTATCTCTGAACCATTTAACTTCATTTATCTTCTCCTGATTTCTCTTTAATGTCTTTTTATAATTATATTAAATATTACTCATCTGCTGAACTTTTAAGAATAGCTCCTCTGTTTCCTGATGTAACGAGTGAAGCATATCTCTTTAAGTATCCTGTTGTTACCTTAGGTTCTCTTGGCTGCCACTTAGCCTTTCTTGCAGCAAGCTCTTCATCTGAAACCTTAAGTTCAAGTTTAAGTCCCGGAATATCAATGCTGATGATATCTCCTTCTTCAACTAAAGCAATAGGTCCGCCAACAGCAGCCTCTGGTGATACATGACCAATAGAAGCTCCACGGCTTGCACCTGAGAATCGTCCATCTGTAATAAGAGCAACTGATGAGCCAAGTCCCATACCTGCAATAGCTGATGTAGGATTAAGCATTTCTCTCATACCAGGACCACCCTTAGGACCTTCGTAACGGATAACAACTACATCACCTTCAACTATCTTACCACCCTTAATAGCAGCAATTGCATCTTCTTCTGAATCAAATACTCTTGCCGGACCTTCGTGTACAAGCATCTCTGGAACAACTGCTGAACGCTTGACTACTGATCCGTCTGGTGCAAGATTTCCTGAAAGAACTGCAAGACCACCTGTCTTACTGTATGCATTATCAACTGTTCTTATGACTTCAGGATTACGGTTGTATGCTGTTGCTATACACTCTCCGATTGTCTTTCCTGAAACTGTCATGCAGTCTGTATTAAGAAGTCCGATATCAGCAAGCTCTTTCATAACTGCATATACACCGCCTGCTTCATTAAGGTCTTCCATGTATGTTGGACCTGCTGGTGCAAGATGGCAGAGATTAGGAGTCTTTTCACTTATTGGGTTAGCGAATTTGATATCGAAATCAAATCCTATCTCATGTGCAATAGCCGGAAGGTGAAGCATTGAATTAGTAGAACATCCAAGTGCCATATCTACTGTAAGGGCATTCATAATAGAATCCTTAGTGATGATATCTCTTGCTGTGATTCCCTTATTAACCATATCCATAACAGCCATGCCTGCGTGCTTTGCAAGCTTGATTCTCTCTGAATATACGGCTGGAATTGTACCATTGCCGCGAAGTCCCATACCAAGTGCCTCTGTAAGGCAGTTCATTGAATTGGCTGTGTACATGCCTGAACATGAACCACATGTTGGGCATACCTTTTCCTCAAACTCAAGTACATCTTCCTCTGTCATTGTTCCTGCGGCATATGAACCAACAGCCTCAAACATTGAAGAAAGGCTTCTCTTCTTACCCTTAACATGACCTGCAAGCATTGGTCCGCCTGATACGAATACAGTTGGAAGATTAAGTCTTGCTGCTGCCATTAAAAGTCCTGGAACATTCTTATCACAGTTAGGAACCATTACAAGTCCGTCAAACTGATGTGCAATTGCCATACACTCTGTTGAATCTGCAATTAAATCTCTTGTTACTAAAGAATATTTCATTCCGACATGTCCCATTGCAATACCATCACACACTGCAATAGCCGGGAATACTACAGGCACACCGCCTGCCTCAGCAACTCCTAATTTAACTGCATTGACAATCTTATCAATATTCATATGACCTGGTACTATCTCATTATAAGAGCTTACAATACCAATCATAGGTTTCTTCATCTCTTCTGCTGTGAAGCCAAGTGCATTAAAAAGGCTTCGTGCAGGTGCCTGCTGCATACCACTTCTGGCGTTATCACTTATCATAGCTTGTCTCCTTAATATGTATTATTTAAAATGTATTAAACTCTCTCTGCGATTAAGTCGCCCATCTTGTCAGTTCCTACAAGTGTGCATCCTTCTGACATAATATCAGTTGTTCTGTAGCCTTCCTTTAAAACGGCTGCGACTGCTGCTTCAATAGCATCTGCTTCCTTGTCAAGATCAAGTGAGTATCTTAACATCATGGCTGCACTGAGAATTGTAGCAATTGGATTAGCAACATTCTTTCCTGCAATATCAGGTGCTGAACCATGGCTTGGCTCATAAAGACCTAACTTAGTCTTATTAAGGCTTGCACTTGATAACATTCCGATTGAACCTGTTATCATACTTGCCTCATCTGATAATATGTCTCCAAACATGTTCTCAGTAAGAATAACATCGAACTGTCCAGGATTCATAACAAGCTGCATAGCACAGTTATCTACAAGCATGTCTGAAACTTCAACTTCCGGATAATCCTTTGCAACCTCATGTACAATCTTTCTCCAGAGTCTTGAAGAATCAAGAACATTTGCCTTATCAACGCTTGTTACTTTCTTTCTTCTCTTCATTGCAATCTCAAATCCCTTAATTGCAATTCTTCTGATTTCTTCTTCGTTGTATGTAAGTGTATCAACGGCTGTCTCCAATCCGTCAATTTCCTTAGTATATCTATCACCAAAGTAAAGGCCGCCTGTAAGCTCTCTCATTATAACCATATCAAATCCATCACCGATTATTTCTTCCTTTAATGGACACGCTGCCTTAAGTTCATCATAAAGATACGCCGGACGTAAATTAGCAAAAAGTCCTAATTCCTTACGAATCTTTAAAAGTCCAGCTTCTGGTCTTAAATTAGGTGCAACATCATACCACTTGGAATTACCCACATTGCCTCCAACTGCTCCAAGAAGTACAGCATCAGATGCTTTAGCTGTTGCTACTGCTTCATCTGTAAGTGGAACGCCATACTCATCAATTGAACATCCCCCCATAAGAATCTTGGTATAATCGAACTTGTGACCGTATTTGTCAGCTACACTGTCAAGTACTTTAACAGCCTCTCTGACGATTTCTGGTCCTATTCCATCACCTGGAATTAAAGTTATTCTGCTTTCCATAAACCTTTACCCCTTTTTCATATGATAATTCAATTTAATATGATATAACATTTGCACAACATTTTCAATAAAAAAAGGATTCCTGACCAGACAATGTTAATTGCAAGCATTTGTTACAACTTTTTTAAAAGTCTTTCTATCTTTTTAATATACATAAGTTGCATCCGAATAGTGCTTATTTTCTGCTATTTAGGAATATTATAGCACGACAAAAAGACTGGCATAATGTCAGTCTAAAAAAATAATATTAAACTACTGTATTTTAAATCAGATATCGCATTTCTTCTTTGTATAGGTCATTAGAGCTGCGGTATCCAAACATTCTTCTTGGATATTCATTCACCCAGTCCTCTATCTGCTGTATCTCCTCTTTTGAATAGCCATTGATACTTGTTCCTTTAGGGATTTTTCTTCGTATCATTCTGTTTCCGTTTTCATTAGAGCCACGCTCGCATGAAGCATAAGGATGACAGTAATATACCTTTGTTCGCTTCCTGCCTGGATATACACAGCTTCGCTCTATCCCGGCGCAGTCTGCAAATTCAGTACCATTATCTACTGTTATGGTCTTAAACAGCTTATAGAAGACATCTCCCAGCTCTCTTTCAAGCTCATCCAGAGTTTCAACAACGGATTTAGATGTCTTATCCGGCTGCTTCTTTACAATAATGTTTCTGGTCTTTCGTTCAATTATCGTAAGAAGTGTGCTTCCTTTTTCCCTCTTTCCTATCACAGAATCCATCTCCATATGTCCGAACTCCTCTCTTTCGAGTATGTCTTCCGGTCTGTCTTCTATGCTTGTTCCTGCACAAGCCTTCTTAATTCTGTGAATCTTCTTATAATCTTTCTTATTCTTATTCCTTTTCACAGGAAGGTCTTTGTTGGTAATCTTTGAAAAAAATCCTTTGTCAATGCTGTTGTACACCGTCTTTACGCATACGGATTCTTCATATTTATCCATTTCCCCACTGCGGACCATTGTTTCAATTGCTGCTTCCGGGCTGTAGCCCTTATCAACAATCTTTTCCTCGATTGCCTTTGCAAGCTTCTTATCTTTTAGTACTTTGGGTATTGTTCCTCTTGCAGTAACATTGTAATCTCTCTTATCCTGTGCGATTTGAGCTGAATATCTCACTTCTGTTGTTAAGTCGGAATTAGTGTGAATATATTTTCCCCTATGACATTCGTTATATATAGTTTTCAACGATACATTTAACAGCTTTGCTGCTTCATATTTTGAATGCCCCATCTTAAATAGTGTCTCCAGCTCAATACGCTTAGTATAGGTCAGCTCTTTATAGCCTTTCCTCATATAATAACACCTCGCTTGTTATTGTATTAATGTATTAAGCTGTCTTATATCTTAATCAAATAATAATCTTAAAGCAAATATAAATCAATGAATCTGCAGTATAATTTTCGCAATGCGATAACAGCAGATTCTGTTATGTAATAATCTGCCACACTGCATTTATATGTAAAATTATATCTCTATGCTCCCGATCACGAGTGCTGTTACATATTTTTCAATCTTTAATGTTATTCATTATAATATGAATCAAAGAACTCTTTCATATCATTATATCCCATTGTGAACATCTGTCTTATAAATATATCAGGCATCTTTTTTACAATAGCTTTATTGATAAGCTCTTTCTGTTCTTCTGTGAATGAATCAAAGTACATAACAACACCATCTTCTATTGTTGCTGGCACACCTGCAGATGTGACGGAATCCGTCACATTTTCCGTTGCCTTCTTCTTAGTTGTTTTTCTCGCAGGCTTTTTCATCTGTTGCCTGCTCTGACGGTCTAACTCATACAGCCGCTTAATTTCTTCACTTACTGCAGCTGTTATATCATCCTCTGTATTGTTATCTCCAAGCTTCTGATATAAGAACTCTTCTGATGTCATATCTATTACAAGTGCATTATCAGGAAGTTCCTGTGTCTCTTCAATGCATGGAGTACTGTCAATAGTTACATATTTCCCTGTTCTTGGGTCTATCATTGCCTTTAACTCTGCTATATAACCCTTATTAGCATTTTCACCGTTAAGCTTCATTGCTTGTTTAAATGCAGGTGTTTTATCCGGTATCTGTATATTTAACTCCGGATGCTTTTTCTGCAGATTCCTTGCTTTTCTTATTTCTGCATTTGTAGCACCTTTATCTTCCCACGGAAGGGCTTTCCTGTCTATAATAGGCCGTTCTCCTTCCATGAATATAATGCATTTCTTTCTGTCCATACGCTTGACTTCCTGTGGTGTCATAAGCTCCCTGCCGGCTTTATTGAAACTACTGTTATATGAACTTCCATGTTTACCATCACCTATGGTATCAATAGTAGCTTTCCCCAACAGTTCTGATATGTATTTGTGCGTATCAAGTGCGCCAGCTCCTGCGCCCAGATAAATCATTATAGGGCAGTTATCCATAATAATCTCCCATTTTTCTGCAGAGAATAATGCTTTAATCTGTGCAACTGACTGCAGTATAGGTATCATGCTTATGTTTCTGCTTCGTATTACACCCATTAACTGTTCTGTATCTGCAGGTCTTGCCCCGGCATAAAATTCATCCATCCATATTTCAAGTGGAATTGGAAGTGCGCCACCCCTGTCCCTGAAATCATCATCTGCCATTCTGCTTAATATTGTTAATGCCTGGGTGTACAGCATTGAGCAGACAAAGTTATATGACTTATCGTTATCATTAACACATAAAAATAATGCCAGTTTATTATTTGTCAGGTTATTAAGTGTTCCACCAACTCCTGTAGCAAATTCCCGGATATTCAGGTCATCATCTTCAAAGATTCTCTTAAGAGCTGCTGTTTCACATAATTTCAGCTTTGCGTTTGTAATGATAATGATAGAGCGTACTGTTTCGCTCGCTCCCTCTTTAAGCTTTCTGTAATCCCTTACTGCCGGATTATCCTCGCTGTCTTCTTTGGCAAGCTTATCCATTTTAAGCTGTAAAAGTGTTGGAGGCTGCTTGCCTTTTTCGACTTTAACATCAGCCTTTTTAGCCTCATCATTTACAAGCTTCAATACATTATTAAATGTACCTTTTCTGCCCTCTTTTTTCGCATACCACCATTCATAATAAAACACCGCCTGCAGATAAAGGGCAACTCCATCATCCCAGAACGGGTCTCCCTTCATTGCATCAGGCGGTGTAAGCGACTGTTGTATGTTGGCTATAAGTTTTATTAAATCCTCTTCATTCTCTATATATGCAAAAGGATTATACCTGTCCGACATTTCAGGATTTTTAAGATTAAGACATCTTACTGTATATCCCTGTTGCTTAAGATATAATCCGTAGTTAAACATAAGCTCGCCCTTTACATCCAGGGCAATTATATTGTTTTGGGCTTTAAGAAGGTTTCTTGCAACAACAGATGTTGTTTTATATGTTCCGGCAGAACCTATTACAAGCATGTTGTTATTAGACGGCTTTCTGTCTCCCTGTGTATCAACTTTAACATGCTGGGATAAGATACGGTTTTTACTGTCGTCAGGATTAGCCCTGCGCTTAGTTACTTCGTATGGGTCAGCCCATTCTTCGCTTCCGTTCTGAATGTCAGAGTGAAAATCCCTGAAATGATACATAATGTATGAGCATAGAAAAACCCATAATATAACCGACCAGCCAATGCACATCATTGTCTTTTCGTTAAAGAATCTCTTGTATTCCCAAATATGATATAAAAGATACATCACTTTATCCCCAATATTCATCAGGGTTAAATCTGGAAATGAAAACAGCCCGGATGCAAATATTCCGAGCAGCACAAATGGTATAAGCAGCACCATATATGTACTTATCTGTACTTTATTTTTAGTAAACATGTATTCCCTTTCCGTGACGGATTCCGTCACATTCTACATTCTTAATCCGGCAGCCTGTTCTATATCCGGCTCATCTGGCATATCATTTGTGACGGATTCCGTCACAAAATTATTTTCTGACTGGTAACGCTCCCTATTAATCTGCGCTCCTATTATCTGGCTTTCCACATAGCCTCTCAATGAACCTTCCCCACCCGGTTCATTCTTCCTTAGATAATCAATCAGCTCATCTGTAGAAAACTTATCCAACGCTGTTCCGATATCTGCATATGCTCCATAATGAGTGTGCTGTCTGTTTTCAATAGCTTGTTTCACTGTGAGCTTATTGTTATATTCTGCTCTCTCTTCTGCTACAACATTGACAGCCTGTGCCACTGTTCTTGAATTATTATCTTTATATAAAGAAAGAAGTTCATCCGTACTTCCAAGAGCTGCACTCATCATTTCTTTACTTTGCTGCAATGTGACGGAATCCGTCACATTCTCTAATGGCTGCTCTGATACGGATATTTCCTTATTAAGTCTTAACTTCTCAAGTTTATCCTCAATTCCTGTAATAAGACCTGACGAAGTCTTTCTTATCGTTTCAAGAGAAGACTTAAGCTCATTTAGTTCCTTATCCGCCGACCATCCGGCAATATAACCAAATGAATAATCAGAAGAATCTATACCAAAATGTTTACATACTGTATAAGCAACACTTTCTGCTTCAACCTCTTTAGTCTGTCGGTCTTTTTCTTTTGCATCTGCTACATTTTCATTATGCAATATCGAATGTGCTATCTCATGTATCATTGTCTTTAGTGTCTGACTCTCACTCATTCCTGACTGTATTGCTATGCTGTCTGTTGCATGGCTGTAATATCCATGCGCACTGCCGTTAATCTCTTCAAAAGCAATAGGAACATCTGACACCTGTTCGAGTGCCTGTATATATAGTGGATAATCCTTTATATTATCCTGAAGGTCATGCGCCATGCTTGGCAGCTCCTTACCCTCTGTCTGGCTCACATCAAACACAGATACAACCCTGAATGAAGTAAGCTTTATTTCCGTTTCTTCTTTTACCGGATTTCCATTCTTATCAAGAATCATTTCTCCAGTATCAGGATTAACCTTTTCCTGCAGAACCTTTTTTGTATATGGAGAAGGTGCAAGTATTTTTATTCCCTTCTCTCCTCTTTTTACATGCCTGTCGAAATTCTTCTCCCAGGACTTAAACCCTGCTACAAGTGATGCCTTTGGATTCTGTGCTGCAATAAGAAGTGTATTGTTAAGGCTGTATCCATGAAATTTAGACATGGTATTTAGATAATCCATGTATTTTTCACTGGTAAACATATCTTTGATTCCTTTTTCGAGCTGCTCTGTAATTTCACGCACCCGGTCATCATGGTTGTATGCTGCTTGCGGTTCTTCTATTACAGGCATAAGTCCATTGTAATCATCAGGCAGCTCTTTATCCTGTCTTTCCGGCCGCATGGTAAATTCAAGATTAAGATAATTTTCTGTAAAATAATTATCTGCTTCTGGCAGTACCTTCTGGCTTGAAAAGCTGAAATATTCTTCCTTATCCCCACCCACAATAATATGGTCCATCAGAGGAATATTAACCATGTCGCACAGCTGAATCATGCGGTCTGTCATCTGCACATCCATCTTGCTTGGTATGAGATATCCGCTTGGATGATTGTGTATGAGCATCATGCTTGCCGCATTGGATAATATTGCAGCTTTTAATATCTCTCTTGGGTGTGACAATGTACCATTCACAGCTCCGGCAGATACAAAGCTTACATTTATCGGTCTCATTCTGCTGTCAAGATTTATTATTCCTAACACCTCTCTGTCAAAATCCCTCATCTGTTCTGACAGCGCCCTTACAACGCTGTCTGGATTGCTGAATGGTTCATCTGACACAAGTGGTTCTCTGCTTCTTACAAGTCTTACGGCTACATTATCCAGTTCAAACGCCTTTTCAGGTTCATCAAGATTCTCCTGCGCCTTAACTGTATCTATGTTCATCTTCCTTCACCTCTTTCCTGTCTATCCCATCCATCTTATCTGTAAGATGTGTAAGGTCTACTGTTATAAAGAAATCCTCCGGCTGCTTTTTTATATAGTCTTTTAACTCGTTAAGCTGAATATCTTTCATACACTGCTCCTTCCATTAAAAAAAAGACATTTATTGCCTGTTTTATCTTGGTAATAATTCTTTTTGCTGCTCTTCATCAAATGTGACGGAATCCGTCATATTTTTGACTGTATTATCTGTTCTGGCAAGCATTCTGTTTGTTTCACTAAGTGCCTCTGAAAGATTATTCACAGATGTTTTCAGACCATTTTCTTTAAGTTCCCTGGTCATCTTATATCTGTATTCCTGAATCTGCTCCATTGTAAGCCATTCAGGTTTATCATTGTCTTCAAATGAGTTCCACAGCTTTTCCATTGCATTACAATGTTCTTCGACATTTTTATAATACAGAACATTTTCATTACCTGCTCCAAACTTAAGAAAATACTCACAGTCACTCTTTAATCTTCCAAGCATTCTGTAATCTCTTTCTCTCGGATGCCTTACAAACGGTTCTGCACACTCCACGCTTTCTGTTACCTTTGTGTCAGGTTCGCCAAGAATCTCACCATCTTCATTTCTGTATGCTCCTGTATAAAGATTCAATCCGCCCACTCCGTTATTCTCATCAAAATACAGTTTCCCTTTTTCGTCTTCATAACATGGAACTTCCATGTTTCCGCCAAATCCTGCGTATTTCACATTTAACATAGTATCTGCCTCCTGATTAATCTGTTACATCATAAAAATAACCCTTGTATATCATAATCAAGCTCTTTATCCGGCTGTGGATGAGCTGATTCAATAGTTGTTTCCTTTAAATCATCTGCATCAAGTACAATTTCGCTATTATAATATTTTTCTTCTACATCATGGATTGCGTCCTGAAGGCTTTCTGCTTTAGTGCATACAACCCTTTGAAGAACCTCTGTTATCTCAATATCATATTCACCTTCTGTATTGTCAGGTGCATCTTCCTTCGTGACGGATTCCGTCACAATTTTATCTTCATAGAAATGTGCCTCACCTTTCATTACACTTGATATCATGTTACTAATCTCTTCCGGAGAATGTGTAAACTGTATCTTATCTCCCTGCCATGTTCCGTTTGTATGATTAATACCATTAATGAGCTTTATTCCCTTTGCCGGCGGTTCCCATTCTGAAAGATTCTTAGTGTAATCATCCAACAGGTAATCATCATGTTTAATATGCCCCGGAACTACAATGCTCTTGTCCGTTCCGCATGACACAAACAATCTCTTTTCCTGTGGAAGCTCCGGCAGGTACTTATCAAGCCAGGCATTCTTCTCATCAAGTGCATAATGGCTGTCTGACAGATAAGCAGACAGTATATATACATCAATATCATTCTTTGCTATGAGCTGCTTTATCGCACCTAGAACATTTTCATTAGGTTTAAGGTTAAGGAAATAATCCTTTTCGTAAAGTACCTCAAGTGTATCTACAGGTTTGAACTCTGCAAGCGTTCCGTCCATATCCACAAACAACCTCTGTTTGTCAGCAATATGTACTCCGTTATATATTGATTTAAGAGTTGCTTCTGTTTCTGCTTTGCCTGCTTCAATCATCCAGGGTTCTTTACTTCCAACCGTCCAGAGAAACAGCTCGAAACTCTCACATTTCCTTGCCAGGTCTTTATATACATTCAATTTGTCATTTGAAATATCCATTGTGAACCTCCTCTGTTACTCGTTTTATGTGACGGATTCCGTCACATTAACAATCCGTCCTATTTAACTGGAGCTGCTTTAGGTACTACAGGTGCAGCTTCGTAAGCTTTAGCCATGCTCTTTGTAAGTTCAGCCTTATTGTCGTGTCTGTCAAACTTGTTAAATAATTCCTTACCGGTCTTATATGTAGTTCCACCATCAGGCTCACCTTTTACCCATAACTTAGCCGGCTTTTGATTGTTAATAAATGCAATGAATCTGTCTTTGTCACCGTCATTGACTGCAAAAACCTGATTCTTAGGAAGCATTAAGGTCTGCTCTCCCTTAGTCCCTGGAACGGTGCAGAAGAAAAAGTTAGGGAATTTCTGTTCCAACTGGGAATTAACAGCATTCCGGTCAACAAGTGTTTCCTTATCAATGGAAATCTCAGAAAATGCCATGTTGCTTCTTAATGCCTGGCAGTTTACGCTCTTGCTGTCCTGTATCTCCATATCCCACTGTTGCATTGCCTTTTCAGCATCAGTAGCCTCAAGCTGTTCAAATTCTGCTATCTGTGCCTTAATGTCATCAGATGCAGATTGCATGTATTCATCAGGTGTTCTTCTGGCTGTGTTTAAATAGTCGTCTTCGGAATATATCTTCATATCCGGTACATTGGCAGATTCCTTTACATTGTCAGGCGCAGCATTTTTAATCAGAGAGTGCTTATAACTTTCATAACACTGCTTTGTAATGTTAAGGTCTGCTGTGGCAACCCTTAACTGCTTTTCTCCATCATCCGGTATCAGGTCTGGAAGCTCCGCAAAATTGACCTTTGTTTCTGTAAGGGCATTCTTCATTACATCAAGAGCTGCATCCGGAACTGATACTATTGTTGTCTTGCCATTAGTAAGATTAATAAGGTCGTTAGAATTAAGTTCTTTATCAGATGTAAGATTAGCCTTTATGTAATCTGTAAACATGACGCTGAACTTCTGCTCATCTTTCCTTGCAATACTTACATGTACTGCCTTATCCTCATCATTTACGGATTCAAGTATGCAGTATTTTACTCCGGCCTTATCCAGATAGTTCTTAATGTTATCAATGGCAGCTTCCCTGGTATCACTTTCCTTGAAAGGTACTCTGAATATGCTGTAGTCACCACCTGTTTCCTTAAGAAACTTTGTAAAGTTTTCTGTAATATCCTTATCAAAGAACTTTGCCTTAATGCCTCTGGCCATAAACTGTATAAGCTTAATCGTTGCGTACATTGCCGGCTGGGATATTTTTAAGTACATCCTCATGCCTCTTGCAATCTTTCCGTAATCAGCGTAAATGCTGTTGCTGTATTCACTCATTGTCATTTCCTTTCCGTGACGGATTCCGTCACATTCTACATAATCCGGCAGCCTGTTCTATATCCGGCTCATCTGTTATATCAGGTGTAATTTCGCTTTCAGCCTGAATTTTGTCTGTTACATCCGGTGTGACGGATTCCGTCACATTTTCTGATACTGCCTTTTCCTGCTCATATTTTTCTTCAAGCTCCTTTACCGCCTGGAATGCTTCCTTTGCAGTTGCATACATAAGAGGCTCACCCTTTTCATCACGGACATAATCAGCCATCAGTTCATCATAGATTGCAAAACCGGCTGTCCTTGTTGCTGTCTGCTCATCAAGATATCTTCCTCTGTACCTTTCAGACGGGTTAAGCTCCTGCAGCATATCTAAAATAGCTGCTTCTGACTTTGCTGCAGCCTTGTAAAAATCCTGAAATTTCTGTAAGCTCTCCTCTAGCTCTGCTGACACCGTTCTTGGTCTGTACTCCCCATTCTTTAAAGCTGCGCTGGATGCATCCAGGACATTTGCACACAAAGTAAGCTCGCTGTCTGTAAGTAATTCTTGTCCTGCTTCTACCTGCGTCATTTTTTCAGGCGTTATAAGAAGAATGTTAGCAAGTTCTTCCTGTGTAATATTGTTATCCTGTCTCAGCTTTCTTATTAATTCACCATATAAGTTCATAAATGCTCCTTTCATCAAATAAGGACAGACATAAATGCCTGCCCTTTGGTTCGTGCGTGACGGATTCCGTCACAATGTGACGCAACTCGTCACATTATAATTTAGGATTATCATTATCCGGCTTGATATCCGGCTGTATTTCTCCCATCTCTTTAAGTTCATTGATTCTTAAGTTTCTTACCTTGTCAATCTGCTTATTGATGCAGTATTCTGTACCTTTCTCCAGCGTGTGATTCTTTGCATTATATATACTTACACTGTAACCAAGTATCTCTTCATTATCCAATGTATCATTAACTTCGGATATCATTCCCATAATACCCTTGAGTGTATCTGAATCAGGTGTAAAAAAGTTATTTACAGGAACTGTTATGACTTCATGGGTGGACGAAGGAATAACAAAAAAGTCTTTTCCTTCATACAGTGCTGACACCTGCTGTCTTACATTATCATCCAGTATTACTGATGCACCGCCTGCTTTACTCTCACTTGTCACTACAATCATTTCCGGCAAATATGGTATTTCTATGCTGTCATCTATTGATGATATCACTTCATTAATAGACCTGATACTAGCATGAGTGATATTGGCAGTATTGGATATCGCATCATCAATGAGTCTGTCTTCACTTATCCCCTGCTCAATAAGCCAGTCTTTAGGTACTGGTGATACTGCACGCATTCTCTCTTCATCAGAAATCATAATCTTGGGAACAAACTTCATTCCATTTATCTCATGGATAACTGCTCTGTCATTATTATATTTATGTGAGACTGCGTCCATAAATATATATGGCTTTGCTGCATTATAATTAGATAGCTTTTCCCTCAAGCCATTAATATTAATGTCGCTGCTCTTTGGTGCGGTCTGCAGAAATCTGTTAATTGTTCCTGCAAGTATCTCTGCTGTCTCTTCCGGAGTATCGATATACTGCAATTTTTCCATTGCCCTGTCAAGATTAAACACCGGATATGCAGCCTCTTTCATATCAGGATTAACAAGGACGATTCCTGTATATGTCCCCATTTCCTCAATATTAATTGCATATTTCGCTGCCTCTGGAGTTAAAAATCCTCTTAACCTGCCACTCTTTACTAATTCAATTACTTCCTGTTTTGTCATATTCTCTCTTCCTTTCATCTGACTGTGACGGAATCCGTCACATTTTTCTGCATAAAAAAAGGACTTAAAACAAAGGTGCGAACCTGCCGCAGCAGATTCACACTTGTTTTAAATCCTCTTTTTATACTTATTGCAATTATAGGGTAACACAACTAATTAGTCTCATCCAGTCTCATTTAGTATCATTTTGCTGTGTTCCTTACACTTGTTGCAAGTATAGAGTAGCATATCTCATTAGTCCAATCTAGTCCAGTTTGGTACAATCTGTATCAAAAATTCTATTTTGAATACATACAAGGAAATTGAAAGGGTTTTTGCAATATTTTACAAGGTTATTTTATCTTTTTCCTGTAGTAATTCGCCAGGCGTTCCATCATTTCAACATCCAGCTCCGGTCTTGCGATTCTTCTTATTTCTTCATATGCAATACCATCTTCCATGCAGCGCATCAGGAAGTCTTTCTGTTCTGCAGAAAAGCGTTTATCCGTTGCAATCTCTTTTACAAATGCATCATATATGTAAGCTGCATTTTCATCCTTCCTTTTTCTTTTCTCAAACAGTCTGTGTAATCTGCCTGTTTTCTTATCAGCTTCATCTTTTGCAGAAGCTGCACTGCTCATATTTATCCTGTCCTGTGCCTGCGAAAGCTTATATTCAAGATTCTTTATTTCCTGTCGTGCCTCATCACGCTGTGTCATCATAAGTTTGTAGGCTCTTTCCTTTTCATTAAGCGTAAGCTGGTACTGCTCCATAAGCTTCTTCTGTGTTTCTTTCTCTTTATCATATGCAGCCTTAACCTGATTCTGAAATAAGTCTCTTATCTCTATATTGGCTTGTGTTACTTTAACGGCAAGGTCATTGGCTTCCTTTATCTGTGCAGCCAGCTTGTCATTATCCATATATGTATCAGTATTATAATTCTGAACAGCTTCATAAAATGCATCAGGTTCAGGGTTATCATTGTATAGCTTCTTAAGCCTGTCTGTATTTCTTACTGTTACCAGAGCATATATCATTCTCTGTACTGTCAAGGAATCTGTTACATACTCGCTTATAATATCTGGTACATCAATGTTAAAATAATCTGCTATCTGTAATGCAAGCTGCTGTTCCCTTGTTAATTCATTTTCCATTATTACATTCCCCCTTTAGGTGCAACGGATTCCGTCACATTTTCTTCACGCTCTTTTTCTTCAGGCATCTTATGCGGTGCATGTACAAAATTAACCGGCGGTCTCTGTACAACAGATTCCGTTATATCCGCCTCTTTAACAATCCTTGATAGTATTCTCTTCTCTGCATAAAGCATTTCAAGCTTCTTGTCATATTCAGACGCTGCAGTAAAATCACCCCTAACCAGTTCTGGATGCTCCGCTTCAATTTTTTCCAGTCTGTCAGAAAGAGACTCATATTCTTCATCTGTCATTTCCGCCCTGGCACTAATCAGTTCCCGGTAAATATCCTCATATTCCCTTTTTACTCCTAAATCGTCTACATTAATATCTTTATCAGAATATGCCTTATCACTTTTTAATTCCTTAACAGCTTTTATCTCCTGTTTTACTGCATCCAGCTTTTCCTTTGCCTGGTTCACATCCTTAATATTGTTATCAAGAATGTAATTACATTCCTCAAGCAGCTTATCAATCCCGATTAGGTCCTGTCTTACCCTTATCTGTTCTTTGAGCTGCAGGTCAAAATAATGGTACTGGCTTGCCTGTCCGTAACGCATTACGGCGCACACCTGAAATCTTGTGTCCTTGTGTTCAGTAATAGTTGTTAGCCTGTCCTTTACATAAACCATATCTGAAGGAATTATATCTTTATCTGGCTGCATGATTCTTCTCTTAACATCTGCAAATGTATAACCAATTCCTAAGTTATAATCTCTTCTGGCTTTCTTAGAAGTCTTACCATCAACCTCCTTCATTGCCGGATGATGGTAAGATACATACTCTCCATGTTTTTCAGACTGACCTATGCGCATGTCATAGCCCATTCTTTTCATTTCATCAAAGTATTCCTGCAGATTGTTTGATACGGATACTGCCATGTCTATATCAAGTCTTATTATCTTTTTCCATGTGAACTTGTCTGCTTTACCTGCAGAATGTTCTGCATAAGACTTTCCAACTCTCTTGTCAGATTTATCATATTCAAGTCTGCCAAGCCCATACTTTTCTGTTATTTTATCTGTCACAGGTTGTATATATTTCTCCCAGTCACCATTAACATATCTGTACTTGCTTCCGTCCAATCTTCCTACAGAATTAAAAACAATATGGCAGTGCATATGTTCATGGTCGTTATGAACAGCGAAGACATATTCGTAGCCGTCACCAAAGTAAGCTTCGCAAAATTCTTTGCCTACTTTATAGCATGTTGCTTCATCACATGCTCCCGGAGGAAAGGATATTACATAGTGATATCCCTGACGGCCATTCTCTTTTCCATACTCTTTCTTAGTATTCATCATGCAGTCATATATTTCATCAGGAGTCACACCTGAATTGCTTCCAACCCATAACCCACCTTCTGTTTTATCCGGATTCATTATGTACTTAATGGAATTAATAAGATGCTGTGATGCTTTCCCTTTGGGTGCTTCCTTTATATTCTTAAGAATTGTTGTCGCCATCTATTGCCTCCAGTCTTATTTTAATATCATCAATTTTTTCATCTGCCTGGGTAAGAAGCTCTTTCATGTGTTCTGCAGAATCCTTGTCATTGTACATGGTAAGTCTTAAAAGTCCTTGATGAAATTCTGTACGAAGTTTACGAAGCTCATTCATTATTTCCTTCAACTGTCTCTCATTATTTTCATAAATAAGCTGCGACCTCATGAAGTCACTTTTTCTTAATCCATCCGATTTTTCCTGTGCCTTTTTGTAAAGAGCATCAAATTTTTCATATTCATTTTCTGTCATTCGTACGATGATTCTTACACTGTGTCTTCCTTCTTTTTTATCCATACATTTCCTTTCCGGTAAACAAAAATGGAATGACATCTATTACTGCCACTCCATTTTTATTACGCAAGTATTAATATGTCTGGTGATTATATGTAACGGAATCTGTCACATTTTCTGTTATACTTTCATGAACAGTTTCAGATTTATTTTCATGTGGAACTGTTGCGCTTTCATTTGCCATAGCAAGAAATTTATTAAGCATTTCTTCTGTGACTTCTGTTCCAAGTTTTTCTTCCAGAGTAGAAATAAAATTCTCTCCACGCTTCTGTTTCTCTTGTAACTGTAATATACGCTGCTGCTTTTTCAGTTCAGCAAGTTCCTTTTTCTTATCAGAAATAATTTCCTGATGCTTATTGATTTCATTTTCAACCTTTTCAATTTTTTTAGATAATGCTGACAGTGTCATATTCTTTCAATCCTCTCTTTCTCATTTCATCATTTACTATCTGCTGTCGGAGTCTTAGCTCATCTCTCTGCGGAGTTGTCATATGTGCAAGACTTTTAATTATCCAGAGTGTTTCCCTGCCGACATATTTCTTTGCAACTCGTTTCTCGCACTCCGCAATCATTTCATCAAATGTTCCATCAAAGTCATACCAGACAAACACAAGCTCATCACTCGAAATCATTATTTTTTTATCCAGAACAGAAAATTTTGCAATGATGTTTTCTGCGTTCCTTAGCAAAGCTCCCTGGTTCTTTTCTATATCCAAAGTCCAACAGAAATTATTCCAGCCATTGTTAGAAGGGAGGCTTGCCGGAATCCTTTTTGTTACATGCTGTGTGTAGTATCTTATCTCATCCGGTGGAGCTTCTACATACGGCTCTCCAAAAAATCCTGCGTTACTGGGACACTCCTTTGATGGTTTTGCTGTGAAAAGTTTTAACAGATTTTTTTCATTTTCTGTTATGCTTTCAAAGCTGCCACCTGATAATTGCATCTTGATTTTTTTAACATCCTCTTTCAGATTTTCAATTTCTTCCCTGAGATTTTTCCTTGCTTCCTGAGACAAGTTATCCTCATCCTGTTCAATAATTTCTTCCTCATTTTCTGTCTGGTCTGAAAATTTATCCGTTGAAATATTGTCAGAAATTTTCTTTACCATTTCCATAAAGGATTCTGTTGAATCATCATTTTCTTTATCCGTTTTTATTTTCCTTAGCGTAAGTTTTAGAAGTGTATCACACATCTTACTTAAGCTCATGCCATCAGGCTGAACACTCTTTAATTCTTCTGCTGTATCGTCTGATATTCTGATTGAAACTGACATAATTTTTCTCCTTCCTGATTTGATTTTGATTCTGTTTTCAGGTGATGCAAAGTGCATCTTAATTAATGTACCAGGTGATGCAAAAGTGCATCTTGATGTGATGCATGATGCAAAGTGCATCACCCCTATGCTGCAGTCTGCATCACCCTCAATCCCAGTGCTGCACTGATGTGATGCAATATCCACCGTTTGCTGCAGTCTGCATCACTTTTTCCACCGTTTTATGTACTTCTTTTTGCAAGATACGCATTTTGTCATACAAAATCGCCCCTTAAAAAGTGGCTTGCAACCTTGTTAGGGAGTATCCCTAAGACCCTCTGGCACAGCACATGGCAATCACATTCACATTTTTTCTTTGCACTTTTATTTACCTTCATGTAATTTTTCTCCTGAAAATTTTTAAAAACCGAAACGGTAATTTTTAAATTATCGTTTCGGTTTTTGGTGTCTTTGAAAAATATTTTTAATCAATCCTTTAAAAAAATCTTCCGATTTTTTAAGGGAATATAAATTACTCTGTATAATTTTTCATGTAATTTTTCAATGCTTCTCTCAAAGAAATATCTTCATGGTCTTTCGCATATCTGTAGAACTCATCAAGAAGATTGTTTGATGTACTCATCCTGACAAGCTTAATATTTTTATTGTTCTTCACCTCGTCTCTTAAGTATGAAGTGATAGTTTTTTTCATTTCAATCTCTTTACTTCTTGAATATAAAAGTTCCTTTGTGCAGCTCATACACTGCATGAAGAACAACTCATATTCAACATTAATTTTATCCAGTATTTTATCCTGCATATTATCATGTCCTTTCACATTTTAATCATCACTTGCGCTGTCGGCATCTTCAATTCCTTTCACTCTTCCAATATGAAGCTGATTAGATGTATGCCATTCATCAGTTGCACTGTATATTCCGATTGGGTCTCCTGCCTCAAAAACTTTTCCATTGCCAAGATAAATTGCAACATGCCCTATCTCGCCATTCGATGTTTCATTTTTATAGAAAATCAAATCTCCCGGCTGGATATTTTCTTCTTCAATTTCTTCGCAGGCTTCGTACTGGTCTTTCTCCAGTCGTGGCAGATTTATTCCTGCCTTACCATAAACATATTGAACAAGACCTGAACAATCAAAACCACCATCATCAGGTGAACTTCCTCCTGATATGTAATCCCATCCTGAATATTTCATTGCTTCATCAACAATCTTCTGTACAGTTGCATTATCATAATTGTATATGTACTGATTGACAAGCTGCGCATAAAACATGTTGCCGTATGCATAACGCCAGCCACCATTGTAATTAATGGCAATCTGATTTTTATAAGCAACCTGTTTCCCTCCGGATTTTTCTTCAGCAAATGCTATTGCCAAATCAAGTGTATATACCTTGCCGTTTTCTGCAACATAATCAATAAATCCTGTTCCAAAATTGTATGCCTGTATTGCAGTATTTATATCGCATTCCTTTTCAGATGCTTTCATGACGCATGAAGCAAAATATTTTGCTCCCTGTGCAATCGACTCCTGTGGTGTCTTGAAGCTGTTAGGTGGAAGTCCTGCGGATTCTGATGACTGCATTACATCAGTTCCAATTCCGTGTGACTCAACTTCCATTATCGCAAGAAGATAATTCACATAATCTTCTATCTGTTCATTGACTGCAGCGTCTTTTACATCCTGCGTATAACTTATTGTATTATCTGATAATAGCTGTCTGTATAATCCTGCAATGACCTGTGCAGATGATGCATCCTTAACAGCTCCGGCAATTGATGATATAAGTGCAACAAGAAGAGAAACAATAACTATAACAACGGCTAACACGATAAGCAGAGGAAGAAGAATAACTCCAAGCTGTGATATCAAAGCAGCCGCAAATGCCATGATAACTGCTGTTATTTTTTGTATCGTTCCCATCCCCGACTTAGATATTGCAATATCTGACGAATGCTCCGTCTGATAATCTGTCGGGTCTGATTCAGGCTGTGATGATGCATCCTTTAATGTATCTGCATATTTTTTCACTGCCTCTGTTGCTTCTTTGGCTATCTCACTTGCTCCACCAGAACCGGCAGCCGCACCTGTCTGTGCTGCTGTCTTTGCTCCATTTTCAGCAGCTTTTTTTGCAGTCTGCTCTCCGGCTTTTTTGGTATTTTCCATTGCAGAATAAGAAGCCTCCTGCTCATTTATCCTGTATGAATAATTTTGATTATCTGTATAAGGCTGTTCATTCTTTTTATTTTTCTCATCAAAAAAAGTGACGGAATCCGTCACATTTTTTGATAACAATTCTGATTGTGCATCCAGCTTCTTCTTAAATCTTTTATATTCAGGAGACTGTTTGAACACCTCAAATGCTCTCTTCTGCTGTGAAGGTGAAAGGGAAGAAAACGCTTTGTATTCTTCCTTTGTCATGTAATTTTCTACAGACAGTCTTTCATATTCTGGCTTGGGAATCTTAAGACCGCTTTTCTTTATTTCTTCTTCAACCGGATTAAGAATCTTCCTTGTCGAACCAAACTGTGGTATTGATTTTACATTTACTTTTTCATCAGCAAAATTAATCCCCATAAGCAGCCTCTTTCATTTTTTCCTTTCGAGCCTTTTCCGCTTTCTCATGGAAGTTCGTAGAGAAAACTTCATACAGTGGATTATCCTTGCTCATAAGACTGTCAAGAATTATAACCTTCTTGCCCCATACCATTACAGACCTTCCAGGTCTATCACTTTTTAGGGCATCATATTCTGCCTGGGTCAAATCCTGAATTTTTGAAAGCCTTTCCGCATCTTCTCCTACCTGCTGGAAGAACATCTTATATCCACAATTCTGAAACATATCCCTTAAATCAGGATTTTCCAGTGCTCGTGTAAGATTCTGCATGGCGAGTGTAACAATACCGCCAAACTTTCTGTATGTGATTACAGCATTAAGAAGTATTTGTGCTGATGAAGCATTCCTGGTTACAACCTGTGTTTCATCCACAACAAGTCGTGTAGCTTTCTGCAGTTCCTGATTGTAGTTCATCCTGATTGAGAGGAAGAACATAATTGATATCATTACTGGCTGCCAATAATTTTCATCAACATTCTTAAGACCAAATGCTACAAGTCTGTAAGTACTTATATCTACATCTGATGGATATGCAAACATATCATATACACCATCTGTATAACTGTAGAGGCAGTTTACCATCTCATGAATAATCTTTTTATCATGAACATTTTCGTTATTATCCTCAAGTATCATTAACTCCTTACGGACATCTTTAATTGTAGGCTGTATAAGATTATTACGGCTAAAAACCTTGTCATACACATTCTGTACTGCCTGCTCAATGAAGTTGCTGTGTTCCTGTGTATAGACTATCTTTTTCATTATGGCTTCGGTAAAGCTTGTCGCCCATTTTGTTACATCTGCTATGAACAGCTCTCTGTCCTTCTTTGTGCCGGCTTTAAACAGACTTAATGGTACTTCCATAGGATTTATATGTATATCTGATTTAGGAGTAAAATCAAGGAACAGACCACCATACATGGCACATACATTCTGTGTTTCATTTTGTGGGTCTATTATCTGGAGGTCGTCATCTGTGGATAGAAGTGTCTGTGTTATTTCTGTTTCCTTAATAAGAAAACTCTTTCCTGCTCCTGTCGGTCCGATAATTATTCCCTGAGGTGATGTCAGTGACTTTCTGTTAGCAAATACAAGATTCTTTGTAGTATTGTTAATTCCGTAAAATATCCCACCCGGCTCTGTTACTTCCGGCGCAAAAAACGGCTGTAATGCTACAAGTGAAGATGTATAGAAGCTTCTCATCTTCTTTACCTGTCTGACACCTGTTGGGAGTGCTGTGTTAAATGCCTTAAGCTGCACATAGTTATATGTTTCAAGATATGCACCGACATTTTTGGCTGTACGCTGCATTGATTCTATTCTTGCAGCAAGCTCATCCTCACTTCCTGCAGTAACAACAACCAAAAGACCTGCCTGTATACATTCCTCAGAATCATCATCGAGCTGGTCCATATATCCTTCAAGCTCTGCTCTCTTTTTCTTCTTACTATACGAGATTCCTGTAACAGCCTGATTATTGCTTTTCTTGGAATCCGCTTCCTGGCTTATTGCCCTCTCGTTATTACCATAAGCACTTCTTAGCATGCTTCTTGTTACAGAGTGTTCCACAGGCGCATAATCAATGGTAACGAATGACTGGTAAGAAGTATCAGATATTGTATGTATGAGCTTTCCATCATCAAGTGCAGTATCAAAGTCTCTCGCAAACAACACTGATACATATGTGTCATTATTAAACATCATGAAATCCCTATACTGGTCTACTGACACAGGAATAACATCATACAATGCATCATGGTTGAAATCATATTCCTTCTTCTCTTCCTGGTAGAAGAAATTACGAATCATATTCAGTCTCTGTTCAGCCTTCATTGGAACTATTATGCTTCTCATTGCGCTAAACAGTCTTTCCAGTTCTGTATCCATTCCAAGAAAATAGCTTCTTGCCTCATCATATGTCCTTGTTCTGACTGTAATTGTAAGCGTAAGCACCCGGTTCAAATCATGAAGGTCAGAATTTTCCATCTTTTCCTTAATCCACATGCTTATGCCTTCGCTTACCTCCGGATAGTCACTTCTGTTAATGTCGGTAAATATATCATTAACGAACTGTGTCATATTCTGATATTGATTTGACACTGTTATCTTAAATGATGTACTCATTCCCTTTAAAAAATCCATTAATGAAAGAAGGACATTTGCCTTGTCCTCATCATCTTTGTTTACATATGATATGTCTGTGAATGTGTAGCACCTGTCATAAAGTACAGCTCCCTTGCCATTTTCAATCTGGAAAATACCGTTAGGATATGCCTTATGAATAAACAATGCTTCTCTGGTATTTTTAGGTGTTTTCACCGGTGCAGTCGTAAGTGTTATGCTGTCGCTGAATCTTTTAGCCGGATTCATATAAAATGCCACGGTTAAGCCCCCTTCCTTTTTCTCTTAGCTTTGTCCTTATTGTTAATGTTTCTTATGATTTGAAATTTTCTGTCTGGTTCTGTCTCTTCCGATTCATACAGAAGTCTTTTAGTATTGCCTGTATACATATATTCTTTTACAAGCTCTTTGACAGATAAGTAACCCTGATACTTGTAAAATCCTATAAATATGACAGGTGCAGCTACCGGCACAGCACAATATATTGCTATGGTAAGCGGTATCTTGAATCCAAGCACAAGTACGGCTACAACCGCACCTGCACATATAAATCCTTCTGCTATATGTACAATATCTGTCATTGAAAAGCCCTTCCAGAAATCGTTTTTATATTCCTTCAGGAAGTCTTTATTAATATTAATTTTCATACATTGTCCTTTCGTCACATTATCTTAAATCAAATGCTCTCTTTAAAAAGTTATCGCTTGACTTTACTGCAGTTGCCATAAACGGCATAAATATAAACGATAATATCACCGCCACGGCTCCGTCAAACCATGAGGCTAAAAGACCTGTATTACACATGCCTGTAAGACCTGCATTAAGTCCGGCGCACAGCTGCATTACAAGTGCTATTATTATTATCTGCAGCGCATTAGTAAGAAAGCTTTTAAACCACGCTATAGCTGAATTTTCAAGTCCTCTTCCTCCTGCAAGTGTAGAAAGCGCAAGAGGAGCAACAGCCATCAGCATGAACAGATTTAAGAATCTTCCAAGTATCTCAATAAGAACAGTGATTGAGCATACACCTGATATGATAAGATATATAGGTGCAAGCATCAGCATTGCCAGTCTGAATCCGGCATCATAATCACCGCCTATTACAGTAGGCACTCCCTTTGGAAGCAGCACCTTGGTTGTTGTGATTGCAAAGCCGGTAAATTCCTGCATTATATCAAGGCAGTTTGTCATCAGGATATTTGCAACGACAAGCTTTATAAAAAGTTCTATCCATGCTTCCATTGTTATTCCTTCCTTCAGGTTGCTTGCCTGACGGCAGAAACCTATAAGGGTAAACATATTTAAGAACACTGCACCCATCGACAGAAACAACGGAAATGCCGTATTCTTTATATAATCCCATGCGCCAATGTTGCCACCAAGACCAAGCGCCTGTGCAATTGCATTAATTGCCGGAGTGGTAAATGAAGTAACATTTTTACCCATGAGCGTGTAAGCAATTCCCATAACAAAATTCCACAATTCCTGTGCTATGGTATATACCGAGCCGCCGGATAACAGGTCAATTACCCACTGCGGAGCTGCCGCCAGTGCTACCGGATTTATTAATATGTTCATTGGTTCTCCTTTCTAAGAGAGGTAGATGCCGCTAAGCACCTGCCTCTCTTAAGCATTATTTCTGTAAAACATATGTGCATTGCTTACGATCGTAAACAGCAATACACTTTTTTATCCGGTAATTACATTTACAAGCTGTGGTGCAAGTGTCATTACAAGGCCACCGCCTACTCGCTTAAATCCCATAGCCTGCATTGTTCCTTCTTGTGACTGCATTGATACTCCCACTTCAAAGAACGCCCATAAAAGTATTATTGAACCGATTGAGCTTAGTATTGCAGTAATGATTGATGTAAGATTATTAAATGCTCCTGTAACAATGGCTGCACCATCCTGTGCGCCATCATCTGCAAGAACCCTTAGCTGTGGTACAAATATAATTACGCTTACCAGTGCAGCCAGTATTAAAAACTGTACTGCCTTCTTCTGTGTTTCATTAAGTTTAATTTTCTGTATTTTCATTTAAAATCATCCTTTCTGCCTTACGGCTTGACGGTACTAAAAAAGAGCCTGTACCTTTCCGGTATCAGACCCTTTAATACATCCTGAGACGGATTCCGTCACATCTTAATTATTGTTATCCTATCTGTCCCTGCCTACATACCTGCCGACAAGGAATACTCCTATGCCTGCAACTACAATAAACATAACGAAAAATATCATTCCAGACCATCTGTTTAAAACTGCCGGATTGATACCAACTATGACTCTTGATAATACCAGGCACAACACAAGTGCTATGATAACTACTCCTATTAATGCTAATACTTTGACTGGACTTATTCCTCTTCTCATACTGATTTACCTCGTTTCTTTTAATTACTCTATTGTTGCTCCTGTGACATATCCGTTATCCATTGTTACTGATATTCTTCTGTCCCCATACATGTATTGTAGGATTCCTGTTGCTGTGTCTGACCTGTAATCCGTTGAAACTTCTGTGTCTGCGTTTTTAAATGCATCTTTAACTGTTGCATAAGTAGCCGTGGTGGAAAGCCCCATAAATGTTGAACCTTCTTTTAATTCCACAGCAATTGCATAACAATCAGAAGTGTTTCCGGCTTTAGTGTTGTATTTAATCATTATCGTACTCTTATATGCATCCATATACATATCAAGTGTTGCTGTTTCACTTGATAATGTATTACTTACATATATATAACCCAAATCTTTGATTGAAGCTGCCGCTACAGGATACTTGAATGTATTGCCATTCAACTCAAATGTAAATGCCTTGCTATTCTTATCATAAGAAAAGCTCTTAACAGACTCTGTCTTTTTTACCGGGCTTGTAGCTGCTGTGCTTGAAACTGCCTGAGATGTAGTTCTGGCTACGCTGCTGCTCTCTTCTAATCTGGTCTCTTCAATTGATTCTTCTGTTATCTTCGCTGTCTTCTTAGGCATTGTAATCTTTCCACCAAAGGCAAAATATAATGTACTTCCGGCTATCAGCAGAATTACAACTGACAAAATAAGATTTATTGTGAATCCGGCTTTTGCAAAACTCTTCTTATTCTCATTCTTATCTTTCTTCCTGACAGCAAAAAAGATAAATCCAACAACAGGAATAGCAGACATTAAAGAATATATGTACCAATCCTTTTTAGGTACTGCCTGCTTGTTCTCAGACCGCAGTTCAGCAACTATCTGTGCAAGCTGCTTTTCTTCCTTTTCCTTAAATGTATCTGGAATCATATCAGGAGTAAGGCTTTCTGTAACACCGACTGTTGCATCCGCTTTTTTGGTATCTGTCTCTGGTGAATCTGTTGTATCCTGACTGTCTCCATCTTCATTTGTGATGGATTCCGTCACATTGTCTTCCGGAACTTTTTCAAGTTTTAATCTTCCGGAGTTGTTATTCTGCTTCATGTTGTTACCGCATGAACTGCAGAACACTGCTTCATCCGGATTATCTGTACCGCATTTATTACAGAACATTATTGCTCTCCTTTCCGCTAAAAAAGGCAGATGCTTAAAGCACCTGCCATATGTGTGATATATTTTATTCCTTATCCATCCTGTCCATCAGGATAGGCGTGACGGATTCCGTCACATTTCTAATTCTTCTGATTTCTGCTCTTTTTTGCCATTACAAGGCTTACCATAACTGCAAGTGATATAAGTGCAATCAGTGCATATATGTATGCATTTGATGTATCGCCTGTTTTTACTATCTCAACAGTCTGGTTTACATCATTGATATCTGCATGTCCTATAACTTTGACATTATTCTCATACAGATTCTCAAAGACAACTATTGTATTTCCGGCAAGCAGCGAACTGTCAAATGTAAATGTTACATCAACACTTCCGTCTGCCTTTTGTGCTGTAAATGATGCTGAACCTGTAATCTCGTTTCCATCCTTATCTAAGAACTTCTCGCCTGTCTCCTGATTCATAAGGACACCCTTTACCTCATATGTCTTTCCGGCTATGAGATTCTTATAATCAACAACATCCTTAAGTATTACGCTTCCTTTTTCCGTAATGCTCTTGGCACTGTCAATAGTTGCAGTTGTGTGTATATCCGGGAAATGCACGCTCTGTTCCTCATCCTTTATATCAGCATGTGAAGCCACCCTGATTTTTTCATTATAGAGGTCTTCAAAGACTACTGTTGTCTTTCCGGCAAGCAGCGAGCTGTCAAATGTAAACTCAATATCAATGCTTCCGTCTTTGCTCTCTGCCGTAAACTCTTTTTCAGATGTAATTTCTTTTCCATCCTTATCAAGAAGCTTCTTTCCAGTTTCCTGATTCATAAGAACTCCTGATAATTTATACTTCTCTCCAATCGTAAGATTGCTGTAGGCAACCTTATCTGTTATTGTGGTCTTTTCATCAACTACACCTGTATGTGACTTTGTAGCCTTGTCTGTTGCTGTTGTATGGATTTCCGGGAAATTAACTGTCTGTCCTTCATCCCTGATATCTGTATGGAAAGCAACCCTGACATTCTCATTATAAAGGTCTTCAAACACTACAACAGACTTACCCTTAAGGAGGGTACTGTCAAATGTAAATTCAAGCTCAACTGTTCCATCCGGCTTTTCAGCAGTAAACTTCTTTGTAGCTGTTATCTCTTTCTTTTCCTTGTCAAGAAGTGCCTTTCCGGTACTCTTATCCATAAGAACGCCCCTGACCTCATAAGTGTTTCCAATGACAAGATTCTTGTAATCTACCTTATCCGTTATGATTGTCTTTGAGTCTGGTGCTGCAGTATGTGTCTTTGTAGCCTTGTCTGTTGCTGTTGTATGGATTTCAGGGTAATGTACCGTCTGTCCTTCATCCTTGATGTCTGTATGAAAAGCAACTCTGACATTCTCATTATAAAGGTCTTCAAACACTACAGTTGTCTTTCCGGCAAGCAGTGAACTGTCAAATGTAAATTCTATATCAATGCTTCCGTTTTTGCTTTCTGCTGTAAACTCTTTTTCAGATGTAATCTCTTTTCCATTCTTATCAAGAAGCTTCTTTCCAGTTTCCTGATTCATAAGAACTCCTGACAATTTATACTTCTCTCCAATCGTAAGATTGCTGTAATCAACCTTATCTGTTATGGTTGTCTTTTCCGCAATCATTCCTGTATGTGTGAAAGTATTCTTATCTGTTGCTGTTGTCTGAATCTTAGGAAAATTAACTGTCTGTCCTTCATCTGTTATATCTGCATGTGAAGTCACCTTTGCATTTCCACTGTAAAGGTCTTCATATACTACAACAGATTTATCTTCAAGGAGTGTACTGTCAAATGTAAATGTCACATCAATGCTTCCGTCTGCTTTTTCTGCCTTAAATGCTGTCTTTGATGTTATTGTATTTCCATTCTTATCGGTAAGTGCTTCTCCTGTGGTCTTATCCATAATGATACCAGATACTTCATAAGACTCTCCCGGTACAAGATTCTTATAATCAACCTTATCTATAATGGTTGTCTTTGAATCCGGTGCTGCAGTATGCGTCTTTGTGGCTGCATCTGTTGCTGTTGTATGGATTTCAGGGTAATGTACCGTCTGTCCTTCATCCCTGATATCTGTATGGAAAGCAACCTTGATATTCTCGTTATAAAGCTCTTCAAATGCTACCACTGATTTTCCAATAAGCAGGGTACTGTCAAATGTAAATTCAAGTTCAACACTGCCGGAAGCCTTTTCAGCCTTGAATGTTGTCTTAGCTGTAATCTCTTTTCCGTCTTTATCAAGAAGTGCTGCACCTGTCTCCTGATTCATAAGGACACCTGATACCTCATATGTGCTGCCTGGAATAAGATTCTTATAGTCAACCTTATCTATTACAGTTGTCTGCTCATCAACAGTTCCTGTATGTGTCTGTGAAGCTTTATCCGTTGCTGTTGTATGGATTTCAGGATAATACACTGTCTGCTCTGTATCATCAATATCTGCATGTGTATATATCATCTTTCCATCCTGGAACATGTTTTCATATGCCACAAGTGTCTTTCCGGCAAGCTCTGCCTCAAAACTGAATGTTACTGTAACTGTCTGCTTTACTCCTGTTGCCTTAAATGTGACGGAATCCGTCACATCATTTCCATTGATATCCTTAAGTGTCTTTCCGGTATCCTTATCTGTTAATGCTCCCTTTAGTGTATAAGTCTTTCCCGGAAAAAGATTGTCGCACTCAACATGATCGTAAACAACATATTTATTGTCAGCACTCAAAGCACCCTGATGTGTGCCTGTTGCTGTATCTGTTGCCTGTGTTCTTACAATCTCTGTATGGTCGTCCTCAAAGAAATATGAAAATGTCTGCATCTTTGTAGTCTGTGACTTATATGCTGCATCTATTGTCTTTGATTCAAACCTGTTTCCATAGCCTGTAGGAGAATCTATCTCTTTTACAATGTAATGGCCTAATGGAAGGTCCGAAACAAATACGGCTTTTCCTAATGCATTGGTGGTCTGTCTCTCAATCATTGCACCCTTCTTAATTATTACAGTGCCGTCATGATTAACAATATCCTCATCTGCATAAAGGGCAAATACTGTATTAAGAAGAGGGTTCATTGTTGCAGCATCTGTCTTGTTTGCATCCACTGCAATCTTCTGTCTTTCATCTTCTACAGTCTTGGAATCCTTAACAATATCCACTGTCTGTCCTGCATATGTAAATGTTACATCTACCGGGTCTGTATCAATAACAAAGCCTGCAGGTGCTTTTGTCTCTGTTAATACATAGCTTCCTAATGGAAGGTTATCTATTACAGAGCTTCCGTCAGCTCCTGTAGTAAATTCTGCTACTACATCACCAGCCCTGTAAGCATATCCGTTATTATCTGCTGTCTTTATGTCTTCCTTTGCAGTAAGGGTAAATGATGCACCCGGAATATTGGCTTTCTTATAGACAAAGTGATTATTACTGTCTGCTGTTGTGGCATCCCACTTATCAAGCACCTCACCAACCTTGGTAACTGTAAGCTGTCCTGTTACTGCCTTATCTGCCTTTTCAACCACAACAATTTCAGCTCCGCCATCTTCTGTATATGTATTTTCAGATACAGTAAATGATACCGGAGTTGAATCAAGTACATATCCTTCCGGCGCTTTAGTCTCTACAAGGGTATAGTTACCCTTAAGAAGCTTTTCCAGTGTATATACACAGCCGTTTTCATTGGTTGTGAAGCTGTCAAAGGTCTGTACTCCGGCTGATGTCATTGTCTTAAATGATACCTTCGAGCCGTTCTCATCATACAGTTCAAAGGTTGCACCTGCTACATTTACTGTGTTGCCAGTATCAGCGTCCTTTTTTACCATCTTAAGATAAAATTCTATCGGAGTATTTTCAAGAATCTTATGGTAATTGGCATTATTATCACTGATTGTCACATCAATATCATCAATAAAGTAGTACTTGTTATTACCTTTGGTCTGATGAATTGTGTATGTACCATATGGAAGACGCTTTGTTATAGCATATCCATTGGCATCTGTTGTGATTGTCTGTCTTGAATCTTCCGGTGATGCATCATAGCTTCCTGCAGATTTAAGATAAATCTGAAACTCTGCATCAGGTTCAGAAGCCTTTACTGCATTACTGCCACCTAAGAATTTCTGGATGCTAATAGTTCCTTCATACGGAGTCTCCTGTGCTGCATTGTCGTCTGTTGGAAGGTTGGTCGTTCTGACTGTATTATTACCCGAATCAAGAACTGTCTGTGCCACATATACTGTATCATTAAGCAAGTATCCTTCTGGAGCTTTAGTTTCCTGAATTGTAATTGTTCCTAAAGGCAGTGTATACATTCCGCTAATATCTTTAACAAGACCATCAGAGCCAGTTACTAAATAATTATCAGCTAAAAATATATATCCTCTTTCATTTGTCCTAAATATCCATGTATACTTAGCTTCATTTCCTGCAATTGCCGGGTCTGTATCTGATATAGTATCATAATACTTTACTGTATACTCTGCCCCCTCAAGTCTTGTATTACCTGAACCATGTCCGTCTGCTGTTCTCTTTGATAGTACAAGTGATATAGGGTCATTACCTGGCATATCTGTTATAGTCTCGGTGTAGTTGTCCTCTGAATCAAGCGTTATTGAACGCACTTCATCATTGATAAGGAAACCGTTTGGAGCTTTGGTTTCCTTAAAATAAAGAGTTACACTGTCACCTTCTCTAAATGTAGTGCTGTAATAATCTGTATATCCATCTTCACCTGTTGTTAATGTATCCAGCAAATCTGTACAGTCTGCATCAGAATATATAGATATTTCTGCTCCGGCAAGACTGTAGCAGCTATTGCCATCTGATATAGAAGGCATTGCTGACTCTTTATGGAATCTTACACTTCCTGTAAGTTCTTTTACTGGAGTATCATTATATACTCCTAGATTTTGATTGACTCTGGCATCATTCGATAAATATGTAAGACTACACTCATATCCTACAGATGATGGACTTATGTTAGCAGCTATGTTAAGAAGTTTCTGACATAATTCCCAGCCAAGCTTTCCTTCTCCATCACCAAGAAATGTACCATTTCCATTTAAAGGTGTATTCCAGTCATCCTGCCCATTTGCAAGAGCAATTGTATGATGTGCTATAATCCATCTTAATTCATATGGATAATCTTTCAGCACACCCCATTCTTCATCATCCCATCCTGCACCAACAGCCCAGAACATTACTCTTGCTTCTATATCATCAGTTCCATACTCTTTTGTTGCTGTAAATGTTTCACTCTCTCTTGGTGTATCCTTATGTGGCTCAACACATATAGCCTCATACTCATTTCCATAATCATCCTGTACTGTAAAATGGTATGTCTTCCAATGCCCCATAGAATCATCATAGCCTGAAAATATATCATCATACCATCTTTCCTCGCCAAGGCTTATAAGAGTATAATTTGAACCCTCTGCCTTTGCTGTTACCGGTGACATTCCTGTGATGATTGCTGTTACAGCCATAAATACCGCCAGGAGACTTGCTATTATTCTTCTGGATATCGGTATCTTTTTTCTTTTTACTCTTTCCATTGTTTTACCTTTCTGTGACGGAATCCGTCACGCTGACTTTATTTATCCCTTACCCTTTTATCTGTCTGGTGGGTCTCTTACACTTTTCATTCTGTTTCTCCTTCCTGATTTTTCTGCATCAAAAAAGGAAACCCTTACCAGATTTAATCTGGTAAAGATTTCCTTTTTTTATTATGCAAGTTAAAACCTTGAACTATTAAATTGTATGTGACGGATTCCGTCACATAGAAAAACCGAAGCAGTTTTGCGAGGACTGCTTCGGCTCGAGCTGATTACTATTCCGACAATTACAACCCGGAAACAAGAAGTCATTCCTTACACTTCTTGCAAGTATAGAGTACCACATCTAATTAGTCCAATCTAGTCCAGTTTAGTCCAATTTTTAACTCATTCTTGACAAATGAGCATGTGATGTTCTCACGCTTATTTACTGGGATTGCAGATTTTTAAGTTTACTAATAATTTATTTATTAAATTTATATTAGTTTCATAAGATTGTACTTTTTCCAATACAATAGTTGACATGCCAGATTTGAGACATAAAAAAGAAGGGGAATAAAGCATTGCTCTATTCCCCAAAAGATGTAACGGATTTCGTCACAATTATTTAGTTGCTCCGCATGAGCATATATAGCTGGTTACTTTCTCTTCATATGCTGCTGTATCTTCTACCCAACGACTTTCAGTAATGTTCTCTTCGTGTGTTTCTTCTTCATGATGAATGGTATCTACCTGCTCATTTCTATACAGTACTGTACTTCTACCACATTCATCATATCCTTCATCTATTCTGTTCATAGCATGCGCCTGATAGTCCAAACCATTTTCAAACTCTTCCCCACATCCTAAACATTTAACTGCATATGCTCTATATTCATACACTGGTTCATTCCAAGCCGCTTTATCTACCACGGTTCTTGTTCCAACAACAACATCTTCATAATGACCTGTTGCGTTATGGTGTATTGTTGTTGTAACTGGAGTCCATGTATGTGTATGCTCTGGTACAGTTGGTGTAGTTGGTGTTGTATCAGAAGCATTGCTGTTATTTCCATTATCCGGCTTATTATCAGGAGTTGATGTTTCTTCTGTATTTGCACTATTATTCTCTCCTGATGGCTTTGTATCTGGAACATCAGATGCGCTCTCATTATGTCCGGCATTATTTGCTTCCTGTTTATTACCTGAATCATTCTTAACAACTTCTGTTGTTGTATTCTTGATTTCATCAGCAGTGATATCACCAGAACCCTCATTGCTCACTTCTGTTTCTTGGCCGTTATCTGCCACAACCTTTGCTGTTCCCTCAACGGCAGCTTCCTTAACCTTAAAGCCTCCATCCTCGGTCTTTTCTGCTGTTCCTGTTACTTTTACAGCATTTCCTGCAGAATCCTTTCCTTCGAATACCATTTCGCCATCCTCGTTAATTGTTGCATCTCCGATAAGTGTAACAGTATTACCATCTGCATCCTTAACCTGCATCTGTATGTCTTTTGCTTTTGCTACAGTTGCACTCTCTGTAGACTGTTCTATATTTCCGACTGCATTATTACCTGCAGTATCTTTTTTTGCTCCGCAGGCTGTCACCGCTGCAAGTGATAATACTGTAAACCCTACTATCATATATTTTCTAATCTTATCCATCTTAATCATAATAACTTTTCCTTCCTATCTGGTCTTATCAGATGTGACGGATTCCGTCACAGTCTTGGTCTCCATTCCAAATCTTCTTCTGGTTCTTCATTTTTCTCTTCAATATAATTATCATATTCTGTCTCATATAAGAGATATGGATTATCAAGGATATCCTCATCTACTATTTCCTCAATCTTCTCTTTTAACTTTGGAATATCTTTGCTTATTGACTCTTTTATAATATTATAATCAATTTTACCATATGAATGGACTATCCTGTCTCTCATACCCTTAATCTCATATAATCTTAACTCTTGATTATCAAAAAATGTTCTGTCAATATCTCTTATCTGTGCGCAATGTTCTCCAATCTGCACAAAACACATATTTATTGCATACTGGCTTTTCTTGTCAGTAAAAATCAACGGATAATTATAGTCTGATTCACTGCATATTTCCAATATATCCTCTATATATGAGTGTATATATGATAAGTTAAACATCAATCTGGTTTTGCTATTCATTCCCATATACTTTTACCTTATCCCTTTCTATACTTTTAGGCATTATCTCATATGCCTCTTTCTCGCTTATTACATCAACATTTTTTCCAAATTCTTCCTGAAGGAAATAATACAACCCAAAAAACTCCATTCCAACAGCTCTGTTAAGAACAATCATAAAATCAATATCACTATTTTCTGTTGCTTCTCCTCTTGCATATGAGCCGAACAGATATGCTTCTTTTACAAAATTTTGCTTTTCAAATACCTTCCGGCATTTATCTTTTATTTGTTCTATTGTGTATATCATGTCTGCTCCTTTCTGCAATAGCTGTGATATGTGACGGAATCCGTCACATATTTAATAATGACCTATAAAATACACTCCACCTATAACAATTTTTTAATCTTCATTTTCTTCCTCTGATTTTACATATTCTATTAATTGAATTTTCTTCTTAAGCTGTTTCAGGTCATTAAAAATCGTAGATAATATAATTACAATAACAACTACAAAGGTCAATCCAATTGCTGATGCAATTATTAAGCATATCATAAAAGTGTCTTGAGAATCATTCATATAGTTATCGTATTTTATTGCTGTACTCAAAAATGAAAATATTTTTTCCCATATATTCATAATTAGTGAAACAGCAATTGTTATAATAACCAAAGTAAGAATGTTCTTTTTGTGTTCATATTCAGCTATGCAATTAAAATATTCAAAGTTAAGTTCAGCCTTATCCATTGATGAATAATCTTCAAGCTGTTTTCTAAATATTTCTAATTGTTTATTTCTTCTCTCCTGATATGTAAAAGACATTACCCAGTTCTTAAACTTATTCTCTGACTGTCTCATATCAACTCCTTTCCATGTGACGGAATCCGTCACATATCAGGTACAATATCATGTTAAATACACATCTTTCTATATAACATTGTACCATATATCTGATATTTTCAAATATATTTATTTCACTTATACAGACATTTTCTTATGCTTTATCATTTTTGTTATTAACTTGATAATCAGATACATTATCAAAAGTATTGCTGGGGCAAGAATGATATAACTTGATGCGTCCATGCTCCAGGTTAATAATACCCACAAAAGTGATAGAGCAAGCCATAATGAAGCTATTGTTAATCTTATGAAATTTCTAAAATTTATCTTTCCGATAATCTTTAAAAATGCTAACCCCATGACAATGTAGATAAAAAATGGAATAACAATATACTCTACAAACAGTTCAAGGCGCTCCATTGGCATGAATTGTGAGAATATTAAATCTCTTACTGCTTTTGAAACCTCAATAAAAGAATTTGTATTTATATTATCATACATAATTTAAAGCCTCCTTTTTCCATAGTTGAACAACACACCATTTTTGCCCTATCTTTCAACCTTTGTATTCGTAACTGATTATGATATAGATAAGAATTCCCAATCCTATTACTGATACAATAATACCCGTGAACATAATACATATTGCGAGAAGTATGGCTTTATCTGTCATTTTATCAAAAGCCCAGTATAAACTAAATACAAAGACTACAACTGCCTCAGCCATAGCTATTCCTTTCCCTATATTAACTATCATTTTAAAAGCTTTTATCATTCCGCTTGTACCGTGAATAAAATCAAACATCCTTTCACCTTTCTAATAAAATAACTTTATTGGGTTGAACAACACACCATTTTTGCCCTATCTTTCAACTAAATACTTTGATATTTCCACCCTCATTCTTAGTCACTGCATCAATTCTATTTATTATCTTATCTACATCTATAATTCTCATTCTTCGTTATCAACTTTCTTCGTAAAGAACAAATACATTACAGTACACCCAAATCTATTCTTTGCTATTTCCGTGTTTACTAATGAAAAACCATCTTCTGCAAATGTATTAAGGGTGTTTTGTATTTCATCTAATGAATAATTACTTATACAATGTACTTTATTTATAACTTTCATATCTTTTACCTCATTCTTTCTTTGATTAATGTACAGAAAAGGTATGCTAGGAATCGAACTTAAGCATCTGGAGTTGTCCAGTGTTCTACCTAACATTCCTTTTTATGGCTGCGACTGTCTAATTTCTTATGGATATTCCACGACCAAATCACTGTACACATGATTCTGCCTTTTATTAAAGGAGCATCGTGAAATATATACTGGGTTTACATCTGCTCTATCGGTTCATACCAGTTCCGCAATTAAGTCTTACACTAAAGACGCCATCAAACAAAAAATAGCATAATTACTATTAGAAAAATTTTTATTCTATCCTGCTGATACTTTTATCTATGCCATTGTTCTTTATTAATTAATCTGTAATACATTTATCATTTTTCCTGTATTACCTTTAACAATAATATTGTTATTTTCTACAGTGAAACTATAATACTCATTTTCATATTCAAAATAGCCCGTTGAATTTTCATCCGTATAATTAATCTTTGCAGAAGGGTATTTTTCAAGGATTATTGATTTAACTACCGCTGTTGAATCTGCTTTTGTATCATTAGTAGTAGCCTCTGTACTTGAAATAACCAACTCTGTTGAACAACACACCATTTTTGCCCTATCTTTCAACCATCTGCGCTGTTTAAGCTTTGCAGTCATGCGATTTCATCGCAGTTCTTGCCCATTTCCCAGTCGTCCGATTCATCATCAAACCAGTGGAATGTGCAAGCTTTTCTTTCGTCAGCATCAACTATCCCATAAAACAGACACCCGATGCAGCCGCCCTGTGCTTCGTATTCCTGAAGTGTCATTCTGTCTGAACCTCCTTTGTTGTATATTTGGATATTTTTACAATCTTTGCTGTCGGTATGTCGTCCTATCATTCAATTTTCTTATGTTTTACCAATCTCACCAGCCAACTGATAACCATACATATTGCTAATGGAATCATTGGGGTAAAAACAACTATAAATGATGCACCCATAAGACTTGTTATAATCAACCATGATAACGATGGTACAAACCATACCGATGTAATCACTGCTATAATGATACTTTTAAGATTTATCTTTTTAAAAATATATAACCAAAATAATTCAAGCACAAGGTAGATACAGAATGGAATAACCATATAGTTCACAAATATATCTATCAGCTGTGCATGAGTTGGGTTGTATGCATTAATTTCATTTAACAGTGTCCTTGCAACATCAACTACGGAATATTTATTCAAATTTTCGTACACTTTAAAAACCTCCTTCATTCAATCTTTGTTCCTATAGCATTAACTCAAGGATAAGACATATTGTTATTGGTATTCCAAAAATAAGTAAAAAAAGCCAAGCAGTCAAACGAAGTAACATAATTTTATGTCTGTTCTCCTTTTCATCAATGCAATTTTCATCCAGCTTCTTACTTACTGAAATTAATTCTGCTATTATTACAGAAAATGCTAACATAATTAATAGTCCATATTTCATAAAATATCATTTTTCCTTTCCCAGATGTGACGGAATCCGTCACACTACATAAAGTAAAAAACACCTACAGCAACAAGATATATGGCAATCAGTATTATGATCGGAATCCATACTGCTTTCATACTGGAGAATACATCATCAGCTATTCCACTCATCGCCCCTCTGTATGTTCCTGTAAAATACATGAGGTCTATCTGCTTATTTTTTTCTATCTTCTCCCGGAGTTCTTTCATATCATGAATATTTCTTAGCAGCTTCTGATATTTACGCTTGTGAAGTATCATTTTCAGACTATTATATTTATCAAGGTCATAAGCCATACTTTTTAGCTGCCAGTCAATATGCTTTAAAAGGCTTGATTTTACATATCTGTAATCAGATTCATTATCTGTATCATACCTGTAATCATTTCCTGCCATATGATTATATCTTTCCAGATACTCATAATACTTTCCTTTTGTCATATATTTTCAACCTTTCCTGCTACATTTCCAGCCTGCTCATAAACTGCTCAAGTGTTACTGAATCCTCATTGTATTCTGTGCCGTCATCATCAGTAAAAAATGTATCAGCATTTACTCCTATGGAACAATTGACATTCTCATATGCTTTACTTCTGATTTCATTGTAAAGGCTTGTGACTATGTACACACCTTTCTCATCAAAGGTCTGGTCATTAATCCTTACATTGATAAGATTATCATAGACAACATCTATGTATACATCTGCCTTTATTTTAGGCAATACTTCCATTTCCAGTTCTACTGATATCCCGTCAATATAGTTTTCAAGTTCTTCATCATCTGTTATTCCTGTTACTTCCAGGGCAATCAATATCTCTGCCTCTGTGTTTTCTTTTAACTCAATGCCTCTGTATTTCATGTTATCCTTTCCGTGACGGAATCCGTCACATTATGTTTAGCGGTTAGCAAGGTCATGATTTACTCTGCTTTCCCAGTAAGACGCTCTGGTTGTCGGCGCATTAAATAATGCTTTTGTAAGATATGCTTTGATATTCTTAATGTCGCTGGTTGTGCGTGACATCTGTTCATGTACATATTGCAGGTCAAGACCGTTAAGCTTCATGAAACGCTCCCTAACCATATCTGCCGAATAGTCTTCGCCGGAAATGCGGATTGTATCCTTCTGTCGTGTCAGAACTTCGACAATGAGGTTGTAATACTCATCATACCAATCCTTGCACTCCTGCCTCTCAATCATTATGTCGTAATCAATATTTTTCTTAACCAAATCCCTGATATGTGCATATACCGTATTGGCATTTACCCCAGATATCTGTTTCTCTTTCCCAGTCTTATCAATCCTATCAATCTTTCCGGTATGACTGATAGATAGATTAGATTGATTGATAGATGGATTATTATATATATATCTATCAATCTTATCTGTCTTAGTAGATTGATTATTAATATTATTATATATATTATTATCATTCTCTTTATGAGGGTGGTGCAAATTTTGAACCAGTTCAGATTTTGAACCGGTGCAATTTTTGAACTGGTTCATTTTTTGAACCGGTTCAGATTTTGAACCACCTCTTAGGGTAGAATCCCCCTTGCAACCTGCATCTTGTATTTTTTTAGTGTTATTTATATTGCTTAAGGCAATTACTGTGTTAAATCCGGGTGGAGCATTATCAGGATGTCCGGTATCTGCTTTATAAGCTGCTACTGATGACTGGCTATCCAGATATAATACATTATCATTCTGTTTGTCATCACTGCTATATGTATCGCCTTGTTTGACTCTCGAATAGTCCATCACATAAATAATATCTTCCATTCCCTCGTTAGGATACTTCATTATCAGACCGAACTCCTGCAGCTCTCGCATGTATTTGATTACAGAGTTCTTGCTTACTCCCATATCCTTTGTTATTGCATTCAGGCTGTACTTTATATATGCCCTATTCTTATCGTCTATCCAGTTACGCTTCCTTGATAAGCTCATTCTATCGAGCAGGAATCCATACAGCAATTTTGACATTGCCGATAATCCAGCAAATCTCTCACATGTAAAAAACATTTTTGGTACGCTATAAAAGCTGTACTGTTCAGACTCTTCGCCATAGTAAAAGTCGAATTTCATCATCTCACCTCTCGTCATTGTGACGGAATCCGTCACATATTTATTCATCTCCTCTGAATGTTGCAAGGATATATATAAGACCTGCAACCGTTCCAATCTTGATAACTGTAGTTACTCTGTCTGAAAATGGAAGATGAAATTTATATGATATAATAAAGAGAATGATAAGAATAACAGCAGCCACAGCTTTTCGTATAGTTGCCTTACTTACCTTTTTTTCATTATCTATTAGTCGCTTCATAATCCACCTCTAAACTGTATATTCTGTCGTAAGCAATTGTTTTAATATGCTTTCCGTCATCCTGGGTGTAATGTAATCCTCTGTTGGTTAATTTAACGACCATGCAGCCACCCATACCACCACCGCTAAATGTATGTATTGTCACGGTATCACCTACTGCAACGGTTGTTTTACCCTGTTCATTAACAATGGTGTAAGATGTTATGTTATTTCCCGTCATCCATCTTATCTCCTTTTCCGTCACTGAACTTTGCAAGTCTCTTGGCATATTCAAGTACTGCTCCATTGTCTTCCTTAACCTGTACCTCAATTTCATTCTCAACGATGTTTTCCTTTTTGTTATCCATATAGTAAACTCCTTTCTTCCTATTGACTGTGACGGATTCCATCACAATTATTATTTAAAACTGTACCCCACTGGGAGAATAGACTCTAAGCACATTCTCCCTTTTGTTCTGCGGCTTAACATCTTCAACTTCGTATTTTTCTTCTATGATATTGTCTTTATACTGCCCTTTTTCACGCTTGTATCTCATCATGCATGTGTATCCGCAGAAGTATATATACCTTCCGCCCAACTTGTCCCTATACTTGTATGAAGCCATGTCATATTCTTCTGTACAGAATATTTTTTTGCATTCCTTACATTTAATGTAACAGTTCTCTTTCTTTTTTCTGTAAACCACCATTCTTCTCCTTCACACTCTCCATATACCTCTCTGTAACTGCGTCTGATATAGAAGCTGCCTTCATCATTGCCATTATCACAAAAACAAAAACCGCAACCGTCATAATGATTCCTACAATAATGTAACCTGTCATATATAACCTCTCCCTTCCGGCAAGCTCCGGGGAAAATCCCCGGATACATTATTTTTCAACTTTCCAAGCGAGCTTGTTTCCACAAGTACCGCAATATTTAGGATTAGTAAGAAAAGCAACTGCCCCGAAACATTTAGGACATCGTCCGATTGCTCCGACTCCTGCCAGTTTATCAGTATTATGTTCATTTTTTACTGCGTTGTCTGGCTCACATGCCTTATCTATATTATTATCCTTACTTTCAAAGGCTTTATTATCCTCAGGAAGATATTCTGGATGATTGTATATGCTGTCCTGTCCTGGTAACTGTTCATCCGGTGTGACGGATTCCGTCACATTATTGTTTTTGTACGGTCTGTACAATCCCAACCGTTCTGCCCTGCTCACAAAGTCATGCCAGGTAATCTCTTTCTTCCTGTTAATTGCAATTCCTCTTATGGAACAATCGAAAGATAAGTTTGTACCGCCAAAATATTCATGTGTTCTTCCACATCTGTCTTTCAAATAACTTTCCAAAACACTTGCCGGATTATATTTTTTCATATCAGAATTAGATGTAATATGGTGGAATGCAAGCTCTATATCCTTATTAGATGGCTCTTTAAGCTCTTTAACTACCTGCTTAATATCATTTGTCTTAACAGCACCGGTACTAAGTACCTTCGCCTGTTCCTCATTATTAAGACTTGCCAGTGTCTTGGCGGATTCTTTTGTAATCTCATTTTTCCGAAACATATCCATAGATTCATCAGAAAGTTTACTTGCAATTGTCTTGTACTCCTGCACAACTGTCTTGCTCATATTCATAACATTGGCAAGTTTCTCAACTAATCTTCCGCTTGCAGCTTCCGGAAACAGTTCTGGATTTTCCTTAAGAAGCCTGGACATTCCCTCTACTTCACGCATAATTTCATAGTCGGTCTTCCTGTTGTAGCCGTTTGTACTGTATACTGCAAACTCTGCCTGCGCATCCGTCATAACCTTTACATAACATGGAATCATTGCGAACTGCTCTAAGCCTTTTTTCTCTGCTAAATACCTGCAGGCTCTATATCTTTTGTGTCCGGCAAGTATCTCGTATGTATCAGCTCCCGCCTTTCTTACAAGAAGAGGCTGTAATACTTCGCCATCCAGTTCTATTAAGTCAGCAAGCTTCTCAACATCTTCCTGTGGGATATCTCTATACTGCAGCTTGGATTCTTCAAGCTTCTTAATAGATACAAGCTGTGGATGCATTTTCTTTGTAAGTATCTTTTCTACTGTTTCTGCTTTATCAAAAAAATTATTTAACTTAGGCATTATTCCACCTCCACAATCTGCAGTACTTCATCTGCCAGGTCTTCATAGTCTCTGTTTACAATACTCTTGCTTCTGTGCATAAACAGTGGCTTATGCTTAAGAAGTGCGCTTTGGATTCCTGAATAATCAGATACACTTGTTTCAAGCACTGGATAATCATGGTTTTCAACCAAATCACCATAAACAATTCTCTGACTTCTTAAGTTTTTAAGTTTATTTACAAAAACCTTAAAATTAATCTCTCCGCACCTTGTTTCAAGCTTTATGATTTCCTTTATGACAAGATTAAGGTTATCTCTGGAAAAACCATCAAGGGATATTGGAATAAGCACCATATCAGATATGGCAAGTGCATTCTCAGTCAGAATACTTGCGTCCGGGTGTGTGTCGATAACACAGATATCATATTCATTCGCAATTGTAGCAAGATGTTTTCCCAGTACATCTATATCTGCAAGGTTAAGATACATAATATCGTTAGAACCCTTTATAAAGTCAAGATTGTTAAATCTGGAATGATATATAGCTTTTCTAATATCAATGTTTTCTCTTATTACCTGTTCAATATCCGACTTGCTACGCTTATGCTTAGATATATCTGTGTCAAAGAAGGATGTAAGGTTAGCCTGCATATCCAAATCTAATACAAGTACCTTCTTATCCTGCGCTGCATATGTTGCAGCTAAATTGAATGTTGTGGTGGTCTTACCTGTGCCACCTTTTAAGTTCCATGTCGTAATTATAATCATAGTAATCTGCTCCTTTTCTATGCGTGACGGATTCCGTCACATATTTATCTGTAACGATTTTTGCCATCATTTAATACAAGTCCATATAGCTCAAGATTCGACTGCTCACTGTCATACATATTTTTTACATTCTGCATTGCGCTTTTTCTAAAATTTAGAATCGAGGTTCTACTTCTATCCAATTCTTTCATCAGAATTTGTACCCCCTCTTTGAAAGAGTGCTTTATGTATAACTGCTCTAATACATACTTCTGTTCTTGCTCCAGGTTGTTATAACACGCCATTATTCTGTAGATTGTCTCCTGGGTCTCAATCAGACTCCTTACATTTGCCAATATGCTTTTTTCCCATTCTTCATTTAACTTAAAATACTGTTCTAATACATTCTGCAAATCAACAAGTGTATTTGTCGGTGCGCTTCCGTCTGGCTCTTTGCGTGTCATGGAAGCCGATTCTATCATTCCGACTTCATCCTTACTTTTGAAGATGTTTATAAGTTCAACCTGACAGCTAAGGATAAGCTGGTCGTGATTCTTGAGTACATTAACAATGTAATCCTCATTGATTCTTCGCAGCATGTTTCATCTCCCATTTCTTTCTTCGAGCAATATTCGCAGCTCTTTTACGCTCTGTGCAATTGTTCTGTGCAACTGCAGCATCGTAATCATATTCTGTCATATCATTTAGTCTCAGCTCGCGATACAAGCTCCAATAGCTAATATTAACCTTAGTTGCTATTTCAAGCATTCCATATCCTTCCTTAAATAATCGCTCAATCTCCGCACGCTTATCTGCATTAAGATAAACATTTTGCTTCCTTTTGGCTGCCAACTCTATCACCACCTTTCTTATGTGACGGATTCCGTCACATTGTTTTTACCACCATTCTAAATATGGGGCTTGTCCCTCATCTCCTGGATTCATTCTGTAGTGAAACCATTCTCCATTGGTATATTTGATACATATGTTTCCTTCATCATCATACCAATGGTCTACCGGTTCTCCTTTATCCCATTTTCCCCAAACTGCCTTATGTTGCTCATAACAATCATTTACAGCATCTTCTATTGCAAGCATATCTGACTGTACAGAGTTATTGGCAATTACGAAAATTTCATCATTAGTCATTTAATCATTTCTCCTCATCTTCAATAAACCAAAAATTTTTCGTTATAGGCTCTGTAACCTGAATGACACATCCAAAATCTCCTGCCCTATACACACTTATATGTTTTGCTTTAATATCCACTACAAGGCTACTATCGTCATATATCTTAAGCCAGTCAGTATATTCAGCTACTTTCTTGTAATGCTCTCCTATTTCAACATTATCAGGTATGATGTAAGCACTGTAATCTCCATCAGAACCAAAAGCTAATAACATAGGTTCTGCTCCATTTTCATTGGAACCAAGTAAAAGTAATGAAGCAATATCACTGCTTCCAATATTCCATATTTGATAGTCTTTATATGTCCGCATGTTTTCCTTCCTCCTTCTTTAAATATATTTAAGATATAAGACAACTGTTTTGGGGTATAAAAAAACTAGAGGCTTGTAAATCACCTCTAGTTTTTATGTAACAATATTAAATTGTATGCCTTACGGCTATTGCTTAAGTTACATATCAGGTGTTTACTACCTTTTGTAACTTAATCTTACATCTTACATTCCTGACCAGACAAATGTGTCTGACCCGGAACCCTGCTTTAATTAATTGCCTTTAATTATTCTGCTGATGTGCTGTCTGATGGCTTCTCAACCTGAGCAATTGCCTTCTTCTGCATTGATATACGGCAATTCTTGTTGTTACCGAATTCTACGATTACATCATCTTCTGATATATCGATAAGAACACCATAGAAACCGCTTGTTGTAAGAACATAATCACCGATTTCCATAGAATCCATAAGTTCCTGCTGACGCTTCTGTTCCTTCTTCTGTGGCTTGATTGCCATGAAATACATCATTGCACCAATAATTACGACATAAAAAACTATGATAGCAATATTCATTGATACTCCTCCTTAAAAATGTCTCTTTCAAACTTAACATATAATACATAATTGAGAGCTGCTTGTCTACCTCAAAATGTATTTTTAACAAAATATTTATAAACATACAGCATTACTGCTTATCATATGTCTTCATCTGATATAATGCCTCTTCCTTGAAGCCTGCATATCTTCCTTCTTCAATCGCAGCTCTTATGTCTGTCATAAGATGGTTGTAGTAGTAAAGATTATGAAGAACGCACAGACGCATTCCTAGCATTTCCTTAGCCTTAAGAAGATGCCTTACATATGCTCTTGAATAATTCTGACAGCAAGGACATCCACAGCCTTCCTCGATTGGTGCTGTATCTGTTTCATACTTTGCATTAAAAAGGTTAATCTTTCCGAACTTAGTATATACATGTCCGTGACGGCCATTTCTTGAAGGATATACGCAGTCGAAGAAATCAATTCCTCTGTCCACTGCCTCTAATATATTGGCAGGTGTTCCCACTCCCATAAGATATGTCGGCTTGTCCTTTGGAAGATATGGCACTACATTATCAAGTACATCATACATTTCCTCATGTGTTTCACCAACAGCAAGCCCGCCTACTGCATAACCATCAAGATCTAACTCTGATATTCTCTTGGCGTGGTCAATTCTTATATCATTAAATACGCCACCCTGATCTATACCAAAAAGCATCTGTTCAGGATTAACCGTATCAGGAAGTGAGTTCAGTCTTGCCATCTCTTTCTTGCAACGCTCTAACCAGCGGTATGTTCTGTCAACAGAATTCTGGATATACTTTCTGTCAGCCTTTGCCGGCGCACATTCGTCAAATGCCATTGCGATTGTTGAACCAAGATTAGACTGTATCTGCATGCTTTCCTCTGGTCCCATGAATATCTTATGTCCGTCAATATGTGACTGGAAAGTAACGCCTTCTTCTTTAATCTTACGGAGTCCTGCAAGTGAAAACACCTGAAATCCGCCCGAATCTGTAAGAATCGGTTTATCCCAGTTCATGAACTTATGAAGTCCTCCAAGCTGCTTTATAATCTTATCTCCCGGTCTTACATGAAGATGGTAAGTGTTAGATAATTCTATCTGCGTTCCTATCTGCTGTAAATCAGTTGTCGCAACTGCGCCTTTAATGGCCGCAACTGTTCCGACATTCATAAATACAGGTGTCTGCACAGTTCCATGTACTGTTGTGAACTCTGCTCTTTTTGCCCTGCCATCCGTCTTTAAAATTTTATACATATCTGCTCCTTTTATTTTCTGTAAAACTCTTTAACTCTGTCCATTCTAGCCGTCATATTGTCAAATATCAGGTCAACAAGTGTAAGTGCTGTCATAGCTTCAACCACAACAACTGCTCTTGGAACTATCATCGGGTCATGTCTTCCTTTGATTGAAACCTCGATATCCTCGCCCTGCTTATTAACAGTTTCCTGCAATGCACTAATTGAAGGTGTCGGTTTTACCGCTGCCCTGAACACAAGCTCATCACCGTCGCTTATTCCGCCAAGCACTCCGCCGCTGTGATTAGTCAGCTTGCCAACCCTGCCATCCTTCATTACGAATTCATCATTATTATACTTTCCTGTAACTTTAGCTGCTTCAAACCCATCTCCAATCTCAAAGCCTTTGACAGCCCCGATTGACATTATTGCCTTGGCAAGATTAGCATCAAGCTTTTCAAATGTAGGATTGCCAATTCCAGTCATCATGCCTGTAACCCTGCATTCAATGACACCGCCGATTGAATCTCCAACTGACATCTTGCTCTCTGCAAAAGACTTAACCATCTCTGCGGCTTCCTTATCAGGCATGTTAAATGCGTTATTATCTCTTTCAGCTATATCAAACTTATCATAATCAATGCCAATTCCACCGATTTCTTTAGCATATGCTGTAATATTAATTCCAAGCTCTTTAAGAATCTTCATAGCGATTGCACCGGCTGCAACTCTTCCGATAGTTTCTCTTCCAGAACTTCTTCCTCCGCCTCTGTAATCCCTGAATCCGAATTTCTCATCAAATGTATAATCAGCATGTCCCGGTCTGTAATAATTAGCTATCTCTGAATAGTCAGCAGACCTCTGTGTCTTATTATATACTGCAAGTGATATTGGAGTTCCAGTAGTCTTACCTTCAAATACACCTGAAAGAATATGTACCTCATCATCTTCCTTTCTTGGTGTAGTAAACTTTGACTGTCCCGGTTTTCTTCTGTCTAACTGTTCCTGAATATCTTCCTCACAAAGAGGCAGACCTGCAGGACATCCGTCAATTACAACTCCAAGTCCTTCTCCATGCGACTCTCCCCATGTTGATATCTTAAATATATTTCCAAACACTGAACCTGCCATAATATATTCTCCTCATCTTTTCAATAGGATTTATTTTAACATATTAAAATATATATCATCAAGCAAAACCCCAATTTATTAATTTTTTCTTATTTTTATTTTTTTCTTAATAGTCAAATGTATTTTATATGGTAAAATAAATATATCAATATATTGAATGGAGTTTATTATGGGAACTGTTATAGGAATTGATTTAGGAACAACTAACAGCTGTGTGGCTGTTATTGAAGGTGATACGCCTACTGTCATCACCAGCAAAGAAGGCTACCGCACAACTCCTTCTGTTGTAGCCTTTACGAAATCAAAGGAACTGATTGTTGGTGATGCCGCCAAGAGACAGGCTGCCGTCAACTCTGACAGAACTATATTCTCTATCAAGAGACACATGGGTACGGACTATCGCAAGAAGATTGACGGAAAGTATTATACTCCCCAGGAAATCTCTGCATTTATTCTTATGAAGTTAAAGGAAGACGCCGAAGATTTCTTGGGACAGCCTGTGACAGACGCTGTTGTAACTGTGCCTGCCTATTTTACTGACGCTCAGAGACAGGCTACTAAAGACGCCGGTAAGATTGCCGGGCTTAACATATTAAGAATTATCAACGAGCCTACTTCTGCCGCTCTCGCGTACGGACTTGACAATGGTATGGCACAGAAGGTTCTTGTGTATGATTTAGGTGGTGGAACTTTTGATGTGTCTGTTATCGATATCGGTGATAATGTCATTGAAGTTCTTGCAACTTCAGGTGACAATCACTTAGGTGGTGATGATTTCGATGAAAGAATAGTTAATTATCTTGTCGAACAGTTTAAGATAAGTGACGGTATCAATCTTTCAAAGGACGTCTCTGCAATGCAGCGTTTAAGGGAAGAAGCTGAGAAAGCAAAGAAGGAGCTGTCTTCTTCTGTGACAACTAATATTAATCTTCCTTTTATAGCTATGTCTAAGGACGGACCGCACCACATTGATATCACTTTATCAAGACAGACATTTAATGAGCTTACTGCTGACCTTGTAGACAGAACAATCACCCCTGTTGAGAATGCACTGCATGATGCAGGTCTTTCCAAGACAGACATTAATATGGTTTTATTGGTTGGTGGTTCTACAAGAATCCCTGCTGTTGCTGATAAAGTAAGACAGCTTATGGGAAAAGAGCCATCAAGAAATCTTAATCCTGATGAATGTGTAGCCCTTGGTGCTGCCGTTCAGGGTGGCAAGCTTGGAAATCAGCTTCAGGCCGGTTCTGCTGCTTCTGAAATCATACTTATGGATGTAACTCCAATGTCTCTTTCTATTGAGACTATGGGCGGAATTGCAAGCAGGCTTATTGAAAGAAACACTACTATTCCTACAAGACACAGCCAGATATTTACTACTGCCGGCAATTTCCAGACATCCGTTGATATCAAGGTTTTTCAGGGTGAACGAAAGTTTACAAGAGACAACAAGCTGCTTGGCAACTTCCGTCTTAACGGTATTAAGCGTGCAATGGCAGGAGTCCCACAGATTGAAGTAACATTTGATATTGATGTTAATGGTATTGTCAATGTATCTGCCAAGGATTTAGGCACCGGAAGAGAACAAAGCATTACTATTACTTCTAGCTCTAACATGACCGAAGAAGAGATTGCAAAAGCCCGCTGGGAAGCCGAAATCTACAGCAAGCAGGACGAAGCATACCAGAGTTTCATTGACATAAGGGAGGATGCTGTAAAGACTCTTAACGAGGCTAACAACGCACTTGCCGCCAATAAAAAGGTCTGGGAGAAGGATAAGAAAAAGAATGTTAAGGCTCAGATTGGGCATCTTGGCAAGCTTATATCTAAAGCACCTATTGATAAGCTTAATGAGGAGAAGGCCGCTTCCCTGCATGAGGCTGCGGAAGCTGTGAGAGAAGCTTTAAGGTAGTGGCGAAAAAGACCAGTTCAGATATTTCCCGAACTGGTCTTTTTATTTTCTTGTTATTTCTCTAGTTCTTCGTATGCAAATAACATTTTTTCTGTGTTATCTACATAATATTTCTGTTCTTTCTGAAAATATTTTACAAGACTGCTGTAATCATTTTCATGCTGTGCTTTGTTAAGACTTCTGTAATACTCTGCTTTATTATCATCCCTTATGATTATTGGAATTATGTTATTGTCTAAACATTGTTTCAGTATTATCATTCTTCCAACCCTTCCATTGCCATCCTGAAATGGATGTATAAGTTCAAATTGGGCATGGAATTTTGCTATTTTATCTATACTGACTTCATTGGAATTATTGTATTCTTCTATGAGGTTATGAATCTTCTCTGGCACTTCCTGCGGCAAAGCCACCTTAATATCACTTACTCTGTTTTCTCTCTTCTTCCAGTCTCCTATAGCATAACCATTTGCAAAATCTTCAAACACGCCTTCTTTGAGATTTCTATGCATACCTTTAATCAGATCTTCATCCAATGGTGCTTCTATATTTTTCATTATATAATTGAACATTTTAAAATGTCCGTTCATTTCCTCTATATCTTTAGTCCGGAATATTACTTCTGTATCATCAGTATATAATGTACCTGTTTCGAACATAGATGCTGTCTGCTTTTCTGTAAGAGTACTTCCCTCAATTCTGTTTGAATTATATGCCATACTTCTCTGCGTATATCCATACACACCGCTTCTATCCTGCTTTTTAAATTCTATAAGTAAACGCTCTTTTAATCTTTTCATAAAAATATCTTCATTCATAACATTTTTCCTTCTCTATAAAATCCGCTATATTTACTCTGCAACTGATAATATTGTACCATTTAGCTGATGATTATTACAACATTTACATTAATCCAGATAGGAATTTACTCCGCTTTCTTTCCTTTTACATTAACTATGCAGATTCCTATGCATACTAATACTAACGCTATTAATGCATTTATTCCAAGCTCTCTGCTTCCTTCTCCAAGCCACCAGGCTGAAAGAAGTACACCGAATACAGGGTTGGTGAATCCGAAGATTGCCACTTTGGATACCGGGTTATGCTTTAACAGTATTCCCCATATTGAGTAGGCTACGGCTGATATGCATGCGAGATAGAATAACATTAGTATTGCTGATACTGACACGTGTGTAATTCTACCGCCCATCACAAGTCCTAATATAATCATTACTATTCCACCGAATATGAACTGATAACCGCTCAACATTACCGGATTGTCTTTCTTTGAATAGTTCTTCATAAGGCATGATGAAAATGCGTATGACAACGCGCATAAGAACAGACTTCCGTCACCCATAATGCTTAAATTCCTGTCGATTTTCTGTCCATTCATGCTGACTACGATAACACCTGCAAAACCAATCACACAGCCAATTATTTTTTTCAGATTCAGTTTTTCCTGTCTGAATATAATTGTCGATACAAGTATTACGAAAAATGTGTTAGAACCGTTAATTATTGACGCCTTTACTCCGCTATTGTGTGCAAGTCCGATATAGAAGAATATGTACTGCAGAATTGTCTGGAACATTGCAAGCTTTACTATACTTGGTACACTTGATTTCGTTGGAAGCAGCATTTTTCTGTTAAGAATACTTCCAATTAAGATTGTAAGCACTCCTGCAAAAACAAATCTTGTTCCTGCAAATAATACCTGTGTCCATGTTTCACTTGACGGTATCTTAAACAGCGCATATCCTAATTTTATACATGGTGATGCGCTTCCCCAAAGGAATGTACACACAAGTGCAAGAGCGCACACCACCCATGTTTTCTGTAAAAAATCTTTTTTCTCGTTTGTTTTTTCCATGATTAATCTCCTGTTTTTCTAATATTTATTATTTCTGATTATAATGTCATTCATCATCTGACAGGTTTTCTCCCTGACACCTGCCATTTCCATATAATCTGAAAATCTTTTTGCTACATCTTCTATATACGATATTATTGCATCACATTTTCTTTTGCTTACTCCCATGTTTATTCCACATTTTATCAAATCATCATAACTTATATCTGAACTTTTTCCATTTATAAGCATCTGATGTGCTTTCAACCACATATTGCTGCTGTCATATGCAAATGTGACATCGTATGCGGGTGACAATCTCCATGAACCATTCTTATCCATCAGAAAAGAGACATTTTTTACATGATCATCCTGATTAATCAGAATAACATTAAAAACCATTCTTCTATAAAATTGTTCCACATCTGAATATGGTATACCTAGTCTATTCATATAATATGCTGCCTGTTCATAACTGCATAATCCCGGAATATTGTAATCTATATGTGAAATTGCTCCTAATGTCTGCATATGAATTTTTTTATTATTGTTCCTATCGAAACGTTTAGTTATAAAATGTGCATATCCGGCATCTTCAAGCAGACGGCATTCATTCATAATTACCCCCGCTGCTTTTGCCATAAGATAATATCCGTATTCTATTCTTGTATATTCTACTGAATCTTCCAGATTATGATCCCCATTTTTAGATACTCCATCAAACTTCATAAGCCAGTATTCAAATCCATCACCAGCATTAATCTGTCCACTTTTTATTTCTCCCGTATCTTCATTCCATGCAATCAGCGCCTTTGCTCTTGCACCACCTGCAGATGTTCCCAATAGCACAAGCTGGCTATATCCAGCATTATCTTTCAGATTAATCAGCTTATCTTTTCTATCAGATAATACATCAGATGCAAACTCTACCATTTTCGATATATTAACATCCTCTATTGTACTGTCAAACGGACTTGTTGCTGGTATATATTCTAATGCACCCATACCTCTTTTTCCTGTATAGCACAGTCTGTCTATAACATTAAATTCACTAATTGATTTTCCCTGCTCAGCCAGCCATCTGTCTATAATTTTATTACCAAATTTATCTGGAAGTGAATCCGCTACCAATCCAGGTGCTCCATGAAATGCTGTCCTTGCAAGTTCCGGAAATTCATACACTCTTTCTGATAATGGCATATGTATAGGTGATATCTCAATATTACTCTTTAAAAAATCTTTATCATATTCAAATGCAACAACCCCATTTGCTTCATTCATATGAATTATTCCAATTCTTGTGCCCCAAAGCATTACCTCCGCTGTATTTATCATTCATCTTCCCCCCATTTAAATCCAGTATCTGCTTTTCTTTTTGCAGATGCTCTCTGCCTTGTTTTAACATTTTTCAAATAAGATGATGGCCGGTTGTTCATATCTGGTATCACATTCACGAAATTATTCATAAGCTCCATCGCATTCATTAATTTCATAAAATTAACAAGACTTATATCTTCTCCACTTTCAAACCGAGTAATACTTCTTAATGAAACGCCTGATTTATCCGAAAGTTCTTTCTGTGTTAATGGATAACTTATCCTATATGCCTTAAACCTGATAACAACTTCCTCATAATCACTAATCATAATTAAACATCTCCTAATCCATAAATCTTATATATCTTATTCAAATGTTTTTTGTATTATATCATATCAATAATTAATTAGCAATATATGGCGCATTAAGCCATATTTTAGCACTTAATACGCCATATATTGCTAGTTATTTTTTATTTTGTGTGGCAGTCTTACCCGCAGAATTTTTCTTTTAAACATCTGGCTGTTAAAAGGTATCACAGGATAGATATAGCTTTTTCCTGATATTGTCCTGTTAAAGCATACAAGAACTATTGCAAATATTACTCCTGCCAGAAGTCCGATTCTTCCAAAGAACTGCACCAGAATCAGATTGACTATTCTTATGAATTTTAATGCATATCCCATCTCAAAACTTGCCTGTGAGTAAGTTCCAACCGTTACAACTGCCATATAAAGAAGCGATTCTGAATTAAACCACCCGGACTCCACAGCGTATTCTCCCACAACAATACCGGCAAGAATACTCAAAGGTGTCGACAGCATTCCTGGCGTATTGACCGCCGCCAGCTTAAGCCCGTCAACTGCAAGTTCAAGAATAAAAAGCTGCAATATAACCGGAACCGTTATATCCTCACTTATCGTTATGAATTTCAACCATTCAGGCACCCACTGTGGATTGCTTTCAAGCAAAAGCCACACAGGTGTAAGAAAAACAGTCAGCAATGTAAAGAAGAACCTCGACAGTCTTATATAAGTTCCTATCATTGGCGAAAAATTAAAATCATCTGCTTCTTCTATTATATCAAATACATTTGTTGGAATTATCATTACTGCAGGTGATGTATCTACCATAATAACTATATTTCCATCAAAAAGTGCTGCTGCAGCGGTATCGGGTCTTTCGGAATATTTATACTTTGGAAATGGGTTAATCCACTTCCCCTTAAACATACATTCTGCAAGGCTCTCTATATTCATAGTGAGCGCCTCAACCTCTATGCTGCTTATCAGATTCTCAATTCTTTCAAGCAGCTTCTTATCAACCTTATCATCAATATAGCACACGGCAACATCTGTCCTGGAGCGCTCCCCTACAGTATACATTTCCATTGAAAAGCGGCTATCCCTTATTCTTCTTCTTAAAAGTGCTGCATTGCACACAAGCGTCTCGACAAATCCGTCTCTTGAGCCACGCAGAACCTTGTCTTTGTAAGGCTCTGTAACTGAACGCATCGGATAAGTACGGCAGTCAATAAGTATACATTCGTCAAAGCCATCTATTATCATGACTGTCTGACCTGAAAGAAATGCCTTCTCTACTTCGTCATAATGTCCGTTTTTTTCAATCTCTGTATATGGCATTCCTACTTCTAAGAATGTATCTATATCCTTTATGTCCGATTCTTTCAATGAATAAAAAAACTGCACCAGTTTTTCAATTGTTTCTTCCTGTACGAATCCATCTATAAAGTAAAAATGTGTTCTCTTCCCACCTATTAATACATCTCTTTGCAGAATGTCAAAATTCCTGTCCACTCTTAACTTTTCATTCATCATGCGGACATTCATGTCTATGTTAGTTGTAAAATCAGTCATGCTTACTCCTTTCACCAGCACATTTTCACCCGCACTTTAAAGCACCTTTCGATATCCCATATTGCCGCTAAATCCCTTCAAAGCACGAAAAGGGCAGGACTTACGCCCTGCCCTTATAGAATGTCCACATTTGACACATTTATTCTGCTATTAGTTCTCAAAAAGTGATGTTGAGTAATATCTGTCGCCGCTGTCCGGAAGCAGTGCAACGATTGTCTTACCTTCGTTCTCTGGTTTCTTAGCCCACTCAATTGCTGCGTAAAGTGCTGCACCAGCTGATATTCCAACCAGAATTCCCTCTGTGTGTGATATCAATCTGGCATACTCGAATGCGTCATCATTATCAACTGGAACTACGCTGTCATATATCTTAGTGTTAAGAATTTCTGGAACAAAGCCTGCTCCAATTCCCTGAATCTTATGTGGTCCTGGCTTGCCCTGTGAAAGTACCGGTGAAGTTGCAGGCTCAACTGCAATTATCTCAATCTTGTCATTCTTAGACTTAAGATATTCACCAACACCTGTAATTGTTCCTCCTGTACCAACACCTGCAACAAATGCATCAACTTCTCCATCTGTATCATTCCATATCTCAGGACCAGTTGTTCTTCTGTGTGCATCAGGGTTAGCAGGATTAACAAACTGTCCGGCAATCATGCTTCCTTCAATCTCATTCTTTAATTCTTCTGCCTTGGCAATAGCACCTGTCATTCCCTTATAGCCAGGAGTAAGTACAATCTCTGCACCATATGCCTTAATTATATTCCTTCTTTCAACACTCATAGTCTCTGGAAGAACTATTATTGTTCTGTAACCCTTTGCTGTTGCAATAGCAGCAAGTCCGATTCCTGTATTGCCAGATGTAGGCTCAATAATTGTTGCGCCTGGCTTAAGAATACCTTTCTCCTCAGCATCTTCAATCATTGCCTTGGCAACTCTGTCCTTAACGCTTCCTGTTGCATTAAAATATTCAAGCTTAACAAGTACTCTTGCTTTAAGTCCAAACTTCTCTTCAATATGTCCGACTTCTACAAGTGGTGTGTTACCTATTAAGTCTGCTGCTGATTTATATATCTTTCCCATACAATCCTCTTTTCTTGTGGTATTGTCCCACATTTTCTAATATCAATTCATGAATCCAATCAATAAATGTTATTATTGAATATCATTCATAAATCAGACTGTATGTTTATGCAATACACAAACATACTATTTTTATATGTTATTATAAAACAAGGATTTTGATTTGTACAGTACTTTTTTATTTTTCTTCAAAAAAGGAGTCTTAAAACTCCTTTTTTCTCATCACACTATAGCTGATTATGTATGATATGAATAATAAGATAACCGTAAATATTATTCCCACCAGTATAAGCATAGCTATATTTACATTATCCAGAAATGCAGAGATTTTAATAAGTCTATCCATTCCAATTATTTTTCTTATACAATAAAACACAACAGCCACTGTTCCAATAAATATAATCAGAGCTATCTTGCTCTTTTCCACGCCATATTTTATATGAACCGGAATTATACAGGCAACAAAAAGCAGCACCACAATAAGGGAAACAAACATTACTTCTCCTTCCCCTGAAATACTTATAGTCTGATTCTTTACAATCATAATCCCAAAATATATTATAAATGCCTCAACCCATGATGTTATTGTTCCTGCGATAAAAAATATGTATTTTTCAAGCACATACATTTTAGCATCAATAGGAAGCGTCATTAAAAACCTGTATCCATTATCATATTCATCATATGATATTGTTCCGACAATAACTATTATTGTAAGCATTGGAATATATCCAAGAACAAATTCAGGACTAACTTGACTATACCCAATAAAAACTGCCAGAAGAACGAAAATAATGAATACCTTTTTTCTCTGCATAATCATTCTTAAATCTTTCTCAAATAATCCCCACATTATCTATCCCCTCCTGCCATCATAAGAATAAGTTCATCTATGCCACCGTTCTCAACAGTTATATCAGGATAATTTTCCTTATAAAATGCTTTGCTGCTGACAAAACATGCATAACCGTAACATTCCTTCTTAGTCTTTAATATATAATTCTTATCAAGCTTTTCATATTGTTCTTCTTTAACCTTAACTATTCCATACTGTTCCACTATTGTATCAGTATCCTCATGTAATATTATTCTTCCATCATTAATCAGATAAACATCATCACACAGATTCTCAATATCTGAGGAAATGTGTGAAGTAATTATTATTGACCTGTTTTCATCTTCCGCCATATACTCACGAAGTATGTCAAGCACATCATTGCGTGCCTGGACATCAAGTCCTGCCGTGGGTTCATCTAAAATTAACAGTTCTGCATTATGTGTTATCGAAATAAGTATCTTTAATCTCACTTTCATTCCAGATGAAAATTCTGCAATCTTCTTATTCATCGGAAATCTGTATTCTAGACATTTCCTCTCAAAAAAATCTTTGTTAAACCTTGGATACATTTTAGCAAGGATATGTTCTATATCATTCACACTAAGTTGTGAACAAAATCCTGAATCATCCAACAATACCCCTATTCTTTTCTTATCTTCGGCAGAAAGTTTTCCTGCTTCAACTCCGAATGTTTTAACACATCCACTATCAGGGTTGACAAGCCCTAATATAAGGCTGATAGCAGTACTCTTCCCAGCACCATTCTTTCCTATCAGACCGGTTATCATTCCTTGCTGTATATTCATTGATTGTATATCAAATATATAATCCCCATATCTCTTTTTAACATTTTCAAATGTTATCATTTAATCATCACCTATCAGCAGATTAACAATTCCAATTATTTCCTGATTGTCAAGTCCCATAGACCTTGCCCTGTCAATCACTTTCATAAAATCATCCTCCACTGCCTTTCTTCTTGCTTCGAGTGCCAGCTGTTTATCTGTAGCTGTTACATATGTTCCTTTGCCATGAACCGTTGTTACAAATCCGGCATCTTCAAGTGCATCATACGCCTTTTTTACTGTAAGCGCGCTTATGCGAAGTTCCCCTGCAAGCGTCCTTACAGAAGGAAGTGCTTCATTTTCCTTTAACTTATTTTCAAATATTTCTGACTTAATCTGCTCCATGAGCTGTTCATAAATCGGAACCATTGAAGAATGATTCAAAATAATACGCATATCATTTGTCTCCTTTACAATAAACAGTATATAACAGTTATCCTTGTGTTGTCAACTGTTATATACTGTTCATTCATTCTGTAACATCTAATATTAAAAAACGCAGCTACCACTCCATAATGATAACTGCATCTGTAATAATTACTTATTCTGTTCTTCTAGCAACTTCTTTAATCTTTCTATCTCAGCATCTTTTTCCTTAAAAGATGATTTAAGAGCCTCATTCTGTGCTTCAAGTTCTCCATTCTGCGCTTCAAGCTTACCTTTCTGTACCTTCAGCTCATCCATCTCGTCCTTCATCCTGTCAACCATCAGCTCCGCCGTATTCCTGTCTAATATCCTCAACGCCTCAGAAAACATACTGAGCACCTCCTTTGGTCTCTCCAAATACTCATTAATATCAAGGCGTACTGATTCATCATTCACTGGTTTTTCGTCGGCTCTGCATCTGACAGCTTCCACCAGTCCGTCATATGTATGCTTTTCTGCCTCAACTATACGTTCTTTCACAATTCCAGTTTCCATAAGCTTCTTACTGCAAGCCGGGCCAATGCTGTACACCAAAACATCCTCAAGTCTGTCAATCAGCCATTTTATACGCTCCCCGCTGCTGCCACTTGTAACAATTATCCCATCAATATCTCCGCAATTCCTGCTGTCGTATTCCATACAATCATAATCCACAGGTTCGTTCCTATATACCGGAATCTTAATTAAGTTTTCATACTCCTTCATAGCTTCCTCAAGTGAACCGCTTGTGACTTCGGCACACAGATACACAATTCTGCCTGACGCAATATTCATAAGTTCTTCTCCCAGCGCCAATCCTGTAGCTTTTGACGAAACATAATCTGCCTCAATCCCACACGCTGTCCTTATAGCATTCTGCGTATTCTTCCCAACAACAGCAACCTTAACTCCTGCAGGTACCACGTTTCCTGCATTATAAGCAAACCCAGCCACAGCATTTTTACTTGTAAACACAAGCCACTGTGCATCTTTTATCTGTGTCTCAAAATCTTTAATCTTTATGTATTCAATCCTGCCAGTCACTATTTTTTCGCAGGAAAGCCCCTCCTTTGCAAGTAATTCTGCAAGGGAAGGGCTTTTATCGTACATCTGTCCGTTTTCAATATATGTATATATGTATTTACCCACAATCTACTCCAATCCAAGCATACGGGCTGCTTCGTGGCCAACCGCCTCACTGTCAGTTCCTGTAACCTCAATTCTAAGAATCCTGCTGCAATCATCATTGCCAAATAACACAACCATTCGAAGGTCACCGTTATCCTTTGTCACACAATGTGCGCCAACCGGGGCATGACAGCCGCCGCCTGTTAATCTTAAAAATGTTCTTTCAGCAACAGCTTCTCTATCAGAATTATCATCTGACAAAGCATTTATCTTATCAAGAAGTTCTGTATTCACCTCTGCAGTCTCAATCGCAAGAACTCCCTGTGCCGGTGCCGGAATAACGACCTCTGGGTCAAGGTACTCTGTTATCTCCGATGACCTGCCAAGTCTGTTAAGTCCTGCTGCCGCAAGCACAATTCCATCAAGTCCGTATGAATCGTCCATAAGTTTGTTAATTCTTGTATCAACATTTCCCCTGATAGCAGTAAACTGGATATCAGGACGCAACATTGCAAGTTGGCATGCACGCCTGAGGCTCCCAGTGCCTATAACCGCACCGGAAGGAAGTTCTGAAAAACTTCCCGCAGTCTTTAATATAAGTACATCTCTGCAATCCTCTCGTTTCCACGCCTTTGCAAATGTAAGTCCAGTCGCACATTCAGCCGGCATATCCTTCATGCTGTGAACCGCCATATCAATGTTGCCTGAAAGAAGCGCTTCCTCAATCTCCTTTACAAAAAGCCCCTTAGTTCCAATCGCAGCAAGCGGCTTATCCGTAACCTTGTCGCCTGTTGTCTTAATTATAACAAGTTCAAATGTATCCTCAGGATACGCCTCTTCCATTCTTCTCTTAACATATTCCGTCTGGACAAGTGCCAGCTTCGAACCTCTCGTTCCTATTCTGTAATGCATAATCCTCCCTACAAACCAAACAGTCTCTCAACCATATCTTTATACTGCTGCTGTTCATTTTCTTCCACATTTTTCAATTCTTCAATCGGTTCTTTTAACAATCTGTGTAATGACGACTTAAGAATCTTCTTTAAGATTACCCTGTCATAGTCTGAAAGGTCAATCTTGCGGTTAAGATAATCATAGCTGTCCTGTACTATCTCATCACATTTTTTGCCAAGCGACTGGATAGTTGTATCCATTCTGCTTGATGTGAGCCATTTCTTTGTTTCCGCTATATACTCATCAATCACGCACTGGCTTTCCTTTAGCAAATGTGCCCTCTCATTCTGATTAGACTTCACAATCCCACCTATCCTGTCAAGGTCAATAAGAGTCACTCCATCAAGGCTGCCTGCAGATTTTTCTATATCTCTTGGTGCAGCAAGATCAAGAAGTGTCATCTTTTTACCCCCTGATAATTCAGCACATTTAATCACCAGATGAGGTGATGAAGTCGCTGAGACAACTATATCACTGCTTTTAAGTGCTTCTGTTTTCTTATCATATGCAATAACCTGAATATCTGGAAATTCCTTAAGCAGGTCCTTCGCATGCTGATAAGTTCTTGAACACACTGTTACATCAGCGCCATATTCTGCCAGATATCTTATGGCAAGAGCCGCTGTTTTGCCGCTTCCTATAACGAGTGCATGCTTTCCTGATATGCCGCATACTCTGTCTAACTCCTGAATACCGACATAGCATACAGATACCGGTTTTTCACTTACCTTGTACTCTGTCTTAATCCGCTTTGCACAGCTTACCGCTTCTCTTACTATATAATTAAGCTCTTTCCCGCTGTGTCCAAGCGTTCTTGAAAGGTCTGCCGCATCCTTTAACTGGCCTAGTATCTGATCCTCTCCAAGCACCATGCTTTCAAGTCCGGCGGCTATGCAAAACAGATATACCAGTGCTTCTTCACCACATTTGACACCGGCTAATTTAGTATCTGTAAGTCCAAAATAATCATTGAATAAATCGGACATTACTTGTACAAATGTTTCATCCTCATACAGATAAAACACTTCGCATCTGTTGCATGTTGAAAGGCACATGCACTGTTTCACACCTACTTCCTCTGCCTGCTGCATAAAGTCTGCTATCCCGCTGTCTGTGAATGTAATCTTATCCCTTACTGAAAGGTCTGTATTCTTATAATTAATTCCTACATATCCTAACTGCATCTGTATTCCCACTTACTATCCGAATTATTTCCTGAAGAATTCTTTCATAACCTCTATTGTACGGTTGATATCCTCATTAGTGTGTGCGTCTGATACGAACATTGCTTCAAACTGTGATGGTGCAATGTATATTCCGTTATCAAGCATATATCCAAAGTATTCTGCATACTTCTTAGTGTCTGACTTTACTGCACTGTCATAATCTTCAACTGCATCTGGTGTAAAGAATATGCTCATAAGTGAGCCAATCTGATTAACCGATACCCTTCCGGCTCCACATTTTCTTACACTGTCAGCAATACGCTTTGTCTTAGTCTCAAGTCTGTCGTATATATCCTTATTATCTCTTAAGATTCTCAAAGTCTCTAAGCCTGCTGCTGTTGCAATCGGGTTACCAGACAATGTTCCTGCCTGATATACAGGGCCGTCAGGACTTACCATTCGCATAATGTCAGCTCGTCCGCCATATGCGCCGACTGGCATACCCCCACCTACAATCTTTCCAAGAGTTGTAAGGTCTGGCTTTATGTTAAAGTACTCCTGCGCTCCGCCAATTGAAAGTCTGAAGCCTGTTATTACCTCATCAAATATAAGAAGGCTTCCATTCTCCTTAGTTATGTCTCTTAAGAATTCAAGAAATCCATGTCTTGGAAGCACAACTCCCATGTTAGCTGCAACAGGTTCAACTATTACCGCAGCTATTTCATCTTTATTGTTATCAAAAAGCTCCTTCACAGAATCGCAGTCATTGTACTCTGCTACAAGTGTATTCTTAGTGTAATCAGCAGGAACTCCTGCACTGTCTGGAACTGATGTTGTAAGTGCTGCTGAACCGGCTTTTACCAAAAGTCCGTCCGAATGTCCATGATAACAGCCTCTGAACTTAATTATCTTGTCTCTTCCGGTGTAGCCTCTTGCCACACGGATTGCACTCATAACAGCTTCTGTTCCTGAGCTTACAAGACGGCTCACCTCCATTGTAGGAATAAGCTCATATATAAGCTCTGCCATCTCAACTTCTCTCTTGGTTGGCGCACCATATGTAAGGCCTGCTTCCGCAGCTTCCTTAACCTTTGCAATTACTCTGTCATGTGCATGGCCTAATATTCCCGGCCCCCATGAACATATGTAGTCAATCATTTCATTCCCGTCTACATCAGTAATTCTGTCCCCCTTGGCAGAAGCTATGAATCTTGGCACTCTGTCAACTGCCTTGTATGCCCTGACAGGACTGTTTACACCACCCGGCATATGTTTTACTGCTCTCTCATATAAATCATTTGACATCTCTTCATTCATAAAACCAGCTCCTCCTGCTTAATTTAATACTGCTAAAAATGTTACTCTTCCTTTAACCATTTTGCCACATCTATAGCATGATATGTTATTATCATCTTAGCTCCGGCTCTCTTAAAGCCTGTCATATTCTCCATTACAATCTTCTTCTCATCAATCCAGCCATTCATTGCTGCTGCCTTAACCATCGCGTACTCACCGCTTACATTGTAAGCGACAATTGGAATATTGAAGTTAAGCGCTATCTCTTTCATAACATCCATATATCCGAGTGCCGGCTTTGCAATAATCATGTCTGCACCTTCTAATATGTCTTCTTCAACTTCCCTTAACGCTTCTTTTCCATTAGCCGGGTCCATCTGATATGTCTTTCTGTCACCAAATCCCGGTGCTGAATGTGCGGCATCCCTGAACGGTCCGTAATATCCTGATGCAAATTTGGCACTGTATGAACATATAGGAATATTAACCAGTCCTGCCTCATCAAGTGCATTTCTGATTGCCTCAACTCTCTTATCCATCATGTCACTTGGTGCAATTATATCTGCCCCCGCTTTTGCATAAGCAACTGATGCCTTTGCAAGAAGCGGCAGTGTCTCATCATTTAATATAACGCCATCTTTTACTAGTCCGCAGTGTCCATGTGATGTGTACTCACACAGGCACACATCAGCCATGATAACAAGCTCTGGATAAGCATCCTTAATAAGGCGGATTGCCCTGCACACAACACCTTCCTCGTCATATGCCTCACTTCCGACCTCATCTTTATGTACAGGTATTCCAAAAAGCAGAATTCCCTTAATTCCAACATCCACAGCACGTCCGATTTCTTCAAGAACATGGTCAAGCGAATATTGACATATTCCCGGCATTGATGGTACTTCCTGTATTACATCGTTCTCCTCCGTAACAAATACAGGATATATAAGCTCGTCCACCCTTACATGATTCTCTCTTATCATATCTCTTAATGTCGCATTCATTCTCAATCTTCTTGTTCTGTCCATGATTATCATCTTCCTTCCAACGTTTCCTATATAATAGCATTGCATATAAACATTGTAAACTGGTATGTTATGTTCTGCTATGTATCTTAACCATTCTTGCATACTCACCATCAAGCTTCATAAGCTCCTCGTGAGTTCCTCTCTCCTTGATGCCCTCGTCAGTAAGCATCAGGATTTCCTCCGCATTTTCAATAGTTGTAAGTCTGTGTGCTATTACAAATGTGGTTCTGTTCTTTGCAAGCTTCTCAAGTGATTCCTGTACAATCTGCTCACTCTCATTATCAAGTGCTGATGTCGCCTCATCAAATATAAGAATTGGAGGATTCTTTAAGAATACTCTTGCAATTGACAGTCTCTGCTTCTGACCTCCTGACAATTTGACTCCGCGTTGTCCGATATCTGTGTCGTATCCGTTCTCAAAGCTCATAATAAAATCGTGCGCATTTGCAAGCTTTGCCGCCTGAATTACTTCTTCATCCGTAGCATCAGGCTTTCCATATCTAATATTCTCTTTAATTGTACCCATAAACAGATACACATCCTGCTGTACAACTCCGATATGGTCACGCAGGCTTTTAAGTGTAACATCTTTGATATCTGTTCCATCAATCTTAATCGAACCGCCCGTCACTTCATAAAATCTTGGAATGAGCGAGCAGAGTGTTGTCTTTCCTACTCCCGAAGGACCTGCAAGTGCAACATATTCTCCCGGTCTTACTGACAGATTAACCCCGGAAAGCACCTCGTCCACACCGTCCTTATATCTGAAGGACACATTTTCAAATGTTATTGCACCCTTCACATCAGTAAGCTCCTTTGCGTCAGGCTTATCAGCTATTTCCGGCTCTACTGAAAGGATTTCTAAGAATCTTTCGTAACCCGAATAGCCATTCTGGAACTGCTCTGTGAAATCAATAAGCACCTTAACCGGCTCCGTAAATATATTGATATACAGTAAAAATGTAACGAAATCAGTAATATTTACCCAACCCTTTGCAATTCCAATACCGCCTGCTGCAATTACAATTACATTTATCATTGTTGTAAATGCAGTAAGTCCTGCATTGTACATTCCCATATAATGATAGCTGTCTCTCTTAGATTCAAGGAACAAGTCATTCCCCTTCTTAAATTTCTCACATTCAATATCTTCATTTGCAAATGACTTGACAACCCTTATTCCAGACAAATTGTCCTCTATCTGTGCATTTATCTCACCGATTCTTACCCTGTTTCTCTTAAATGCCCTCTTCATGCGCTTGTTAAGCACATACGCAAACACAAGCATGAACGGAATCAGCACAAATGCGGCAATCGTAAGTCTTAAGTCAATCGAACTTAATATGCATAATGCACCAATTATCTTAATTAGTGAAATAGTTATATTCTCTGGTCCATGATGCAAAAGCTCTGTAATATCGAATAAATCTGATGTTATTCTTGATAATAACTGTCCAACCTTCTGGTCATCATAGAATGAATATGACAGCTTCTGATAATGATTGAATATCTCTGCCCTCATGTCATACTCAATCTTTGCACCCATTACATGTCCATAATTAGATATATAGTAGTTGCAGCCCCACTGTATCAGTACAAGCACAAAAAGTACTCCAACAATAATCATAATTCTTGAAAGTGCTTCATTGGCACTCATATATGCGACCTTTGATGTAATGAACCTTACAACAAGTGGTATCACAAGTGCCACCGCTGCTGACATCATTGCCAGTATCATATCAAGTATAAATGTGCCTAAATACGGCTTGTAGTATTTAGCCAGCTTCTTAAGATTCTCTTTCATAATCTTCTCCTGTTTTCTATATTTAATCTTCTTCAATTCCTGCCCGATATTATAGCATAAAGTAAGACAATGAAAAAGTATATAAAATGTCCGGCATGCAATTCATTTTAAATCACATGCCGGACATTTTTAACATTCTACTCGCTCACAAGCTCTGCTTTCTGTGCCTTAGCTCCTCTGCCTGCTCCGTTAATTGCAAGATATAAAAGCCCTATTCCAATAAATATAAGCAACAGAACCACAATCATATACACAACTCCGATTCCTAGAGATTCAGACCCCATCTGGCTTAAATCCCAGCCAAACCAGCCTGTCGGTGCAGCATAATTAAGGAAGTTATAAGGTGCTGTCATTGTATCATACCATCTTACCCCAAGTGCAGCCAGAATATATACGAATGCAACATAGCAAAGTGGTGGAATAACTGCATATATTGCATATATTTTCTTTGCCGAAAATCCCTTATCAAACATAAGGAAATCAGCAATTGCAAATACCGGACCAATTAAATGTACTCCAAGACTTCCCGCATATTTATTAAGATATGCACCAATCAGTCCATTCTCTGAAGTCGGTCCAAGAATAATCATATACACCAGACATGTCAGTGTAATCGAAAGTGTCATAAGGAATTTAAGAATATAAAGCCCGTTGCTCTTATAATCCTTTCCCTTAGTAAGCAATATAACATCAATCACAATAAACACCGCAAGCACAATATCAAGTGCCACATTAGACAGCGTTGTAAAAAATGTAAATGACTTAATACTGTCAATCGTAAACACAAGACCATACACTGAAGCAATCAGTGATATTACCTTAAATATAATACTTGCAATCAATTTTTTCTTATTTAAAACATTTGTATTCAATTTGAGCCTCCAATTATTTTGATTTTCAAATTATAATACATATTAGTTTGATTATCAAGTTATTTATACAAAGTATCAATATATTCTTTCAGTTTATCATACGATTCTTTATCCACCTTATAATCTGCCCCATTCCATGTAACTTTTCCAGCAAGTACAATCGTATTTGCCACCCCATCTTTATAATAAGTAATGCAATATCCCCAACTCCCCACCACAAAAAACTCCCGCAGGGACAAGCCCTGCGGGAGCATTTGAGAAACATACAATCTATTAAGTTGTATATTAATTACTTGTAAAGTTCTACTAACTTCTGGAGATGCTCATATCTTTCCTTAGCAACTTCCTCAGACTTAGCGAAGAGTCTCTCAGCTCTTTCTGGGAATGGCTTAACAAGTCTTGTATAACGAGCCTCGTTATTAAGGAATTCCTGATATGATCCATCACCTTCCTTAGATGTAAGTGTGAATGGATTCTTTCCTTCAGCCTTGAGTGCTGGGTTGAATGAGAAGAGGTTCCAGTAACCAGCCTTAACAGCCTTCTTCATCTCATCCTGGCAGTGGTTCATACCACCCTTAG
>OGQH01000176.1_pt1 | contig 86925 bp, 90 predicted proteins | sample 1553181 | NCBI WGS metagenome assembly OGQH01 (sample SAMEA2579946, study PRJEB22360) | human gut metagenome | biome: human gut; feature: human-associated habitat; material: faeces | place: Denmark | collected 2008/2010 | reverse complement strand
GAATGCCTGTCTGGTAAGGTCTAACCAACCGCCAGTAGCGAGTCTTGGGTGACTGCCAGTAATGGTAGTTGCTAAGCGTAGACAGCGAGAAAATAGAGAGTGTGATTGAGCCTCGAAATTTTGATATCTGGAAGGCTGACGTTTTAATTTCGACGGAAAGCAATACAAATCAATTCGCATTGGTGAGAAATGGTTTGCTTCTGCGGGGTCAAAGAGCACTTTATGTTTTACATTGTGACTATTCAGTCAACTGGGGAGAGCCTGTTGTTTCTTGTCATTGCAAGTATGGCAAACAACTGCAAAACGGGAGAATGCCAAAAGAACAACAGGCAGTCGGATAGCTTCATAGTACTGAAGAAGTTGGGTAATGCCAACGGAGGAAAGGGAGCTACATAATAATGGTCTTTCTGAGGACACATCAACCGTACTCAGGGACGGAGGTATTGATGGAAACGAAATTAGAAAGAATAGCAGAAATATCGGCAAATTCGCCGAGACCAGAGTTCACATCGTTGTATCATCTAATCAATAAAGAAATGCTTTTGCAATGTCACAAAGAATTAGACGGAAACAAAGCAGTCGGTGTTGATGAGATTACTAAGAAAGAATACGGGAGAAATCTGGGGCAAAACATAGATGACTTGGTAGAAAGACTGAAAAGAAAATCATACAAACCACAGCCATCAATTAGGGTATATATCCCGAAAAGCAATGGAAAACTTCGACCATTAGGAATTGCGTGCTATGAGGACAAAATAGTCCAATTAGCATTAAAGAAGATACTGGAAGCTATCTATGAACCGAGATTTCTGAACTGCATGTACGGATTCAGACCAAATCGAGGATGCCATAACGCAATAAAAGAACTGTATAAGAGCTTAAACAATACGAAGATATGTTATATTGTGGACGCTGACATCAAAGGCTTCTTCGACCACATGAAACATGAATGGATTATCAAGTTTCTCCATCTCTATATCAAAGACCCTAACATAATCGGTCTGGTTAAGAAGTACCTTAAAGTGGGAGTGTTAGATGATGGCGAACTGATGTTGAATGAAGAAGGTTCAGCACAGGGTAATATCATAAGTCCAATCCTTGCAAACATATATATGCATAATGTATTGACACTTTGGTATAAGTTTATTATTACCAAGGAATGCAAGGGTGATAACTTTTTGATTGTATATGCAGATGATTTTGTTGCAGGATTTCAATATAAATGGGAAGCAGAAAATTACTACAAGCTTCTTAAAGAACGAATGGAAAAGTTCGGTTTGCAATTAGAAGATAGTAAAAGTCGTCTCTTACAAAGCGGTGCTTATATTGCAAGGGCAAAGCAAAAGAGCGGTGAGTGTATCAGATTACAAACATTTGATTTTCTGGGATTCACGTTCTATTGTGGACGTTCACGCAAAGGCATGCCATATATAATGCCAAAGACAAGTTCTAAGAAATTCAGACAGAAAATTCGAGACATAAAAGTGTGGTTATACGCAAACAGAGACCAACCGCTAAAGAAACTAATGGGTATGCTAAATCTGAAACTAATAGGTCATTATAGGTACTATGGCATAAGTTTTAATGGCAGAATGATTTCAAACTACAAACAACAAGTGAGAGAACTTCTGTTTAAGGTGCTGAATAGACGAAGTGACAGAAAGAGTTATACAAGAGAAGGATTCATTGAAATGCTGAAATATTATCCATTGGCAATGCCAAAGATTTATGTCAGCTTGTTTTGAGACTGTAAATATTATTATGAAGAGCCGTATGCGGGAAAGCCGCACGTACGGTTCTGTGAGGGGCTTACATTGTGAGGTGTAAGTCTACTCGACTGTGGAGGTAAAGAGTAAGCGTCCAATAAGAGGGTGTATCGAAATTTCTGGCTGTTGCATGTAAACTATTGATTAGAGTTTTGGGAGTTGACTCTAAAAACTCTAAATCTAATCTAAGGAGCAGGCTTATGGATCTTTCTTCTTTGACTCCAGACAAACAGGTGAAACTTCAATACTGGCTGGATGTAATACGGCAATGCAGGGCCTCCGGACTGACAAATCAGATCTGGTGTGAACAACACGATATCTCTTTGAAAAGTTATTATTACTGGCTTTCCAAAATTCGAAAGCTTGCCCTGGAAGAACTGCCCCGCAAGAAAAACGGCATCCACATGTGTACAGACCAACAGTCAACTGCTTTAACGGAATCCCCGGCTGAGTTTGCGGAGCTTTCACTTCCGGACAGAAACATTTCCCGTTCCACTCCTGCAGCCATACTTCATATCAGATCCATAACAGTGGAACTTTATGAAGGCACATCTGCCCAGATGCTGGAAAACATTCTGAAAGCCGTGCAGTCATGTTAGGAGAGCTTTCCCATGTGGAGAAAATCTATATCCGATGCGGCTACACCGATATGAGGAAGCAGCTCAATGGCTTGCTGGATATCATCCAGTACAACTTCAAACTGGATCCTTACAGCAATTCCTTATTCCTGTTCTGTGGAAAGAGGGCTGACCGGATCAAAGCAGTCCATTACGAGGGAGACGGTTTCTGCCTTTTATACAAACGGTACGAAAACGGACGTCTCCAATGGCCGCGGACCGGCGAAGAAGCAAAACAGATTTCTGATCAGCAGCTGCGCTGGCTTCTGGAAGGTTTGAACCCGGAGCAGCCAAAGGCGGTTCAGAAATGGCTCCCGCATAAGTCTGAAAATACTGAAAATCCTTAGAAATGCTGGGAAATCTGACGATTCTATGGTATAATAATCCTATCGAAGCGAAAGGGTTTTCAGGTTATGTCAGCTACGGAACAGGAGTATAAAAATCATATCAAAGAACTGGAACAGCAGGTCCGGCTCCTGAAAGAGCAGGTTGATTTCCTGACCCGTAAACTTTATGGAACAAAATCCGAGAAGACATCTACTCTCGAAATCGAGGGGCAGATGTCTCTTTTTAATGAAATCGAAACCTGTGCGGATCCTGATGCACACGAACCGGAGCTTGTTGAGATAGAGAAGCACCTACGTAAAAGGAAGTACACCGGTCAGCGGGAAGAACTGGTAAAAAATCTCCCTCACAGCAAAGTACTCCATACCATAGATGAAAGGGAACAGATATGCGATAACTGCGGGAGTACGATGGTGAAAGTAGGGGAAGAATTCGTCCGCACGGAAGTACAGTTTATCCCTGCAAAACTCAAGGTGATTGACCATTACCGGGAAACGTATGAATGCAGGTCGTGCCGGAAAAACGGAACTCCTTATATGGAGAAGGCTCCGGTGCCATATCCTCCCGTCCTGCATTCTCTGGCATCTGCATCTACCATCACCTGGCTCATCCACCAGAAGTTTGAATTAAGCATCCCGCTGTACAGACAGGAAAAAGAATGGGAGGCTTTGGGATTACGTTTAAGCAGAGCGACTATGTCAAACTGGCTTCTGGTTGTCTATCGGGACTGGCTTGTACACATCGTCCACCGTCTGAAGCTGGAACTTCTGAAACAGAGATACCTTCATATCGATGAAACACATGTACAGGTGCTGAAAGAACCGGGACGAAGCGGGAAATATCCGGAAGCGTTTCTGAGGGAATATGAAGGTTATATCCATACAGACGCTTACTCCGGATACAATGCAGTTTCAGGAGTAAAAAGATGTCTTTGCTATACGCATCTGCGCCGGGCTTTCGTGGATGCGCTCCCAAAAGACATCCATAATTCGGAAGCATCAAAACCTGCGGAAGCAATCCTCCGTCTGAATCAACTCTTTAACATAGAGTCAGAGTTGGAGGCGCTCCCTCCTGATCAGAAGAAAAAAGAACGTCTTATCCGCGAGAAACCGCTTCTCGAGGCTTTTTGGTCATGGGCAGAAAAAAGTGCCATCGGAGAGCTGCCGAAATCCAAACTTTCAAAAGCTTTTCATTACGCCTTAAATAACCGTGAAGGTTTTTGGAATTATCTGGAAGACGGGAATTGTTCCATCAGTAATTCGCTTGCGGAAAACTGTATCCGTCCCTTTGTGATCGGCAGAAAGAACTGGCTGTTCTCCGGCAGTCCGAAAGGGGCGGAAGCCAGTGCAGGAATCTATACACTGGTAGAGACAGCGAAAGCGAATGGGCTTGCCCCGATGAAATATATAAAATATATCCTGTCCGACATGCCGGGGAGTGCTTTTCTTGAACATCCTGAATATCTGGATGATTATCTGCCTTGGAATCCTCTTGTAAAAGAATTCTGTCGATAACCGTTGACCTTTTAGTATAAAAGGCTGACGGTTATTTTTCTATACACTGTTTTATTTGACACTTACCAAAGAATTAGCAATTAGACGTAACCAGACAGATATGGTATGATAAATGAATAGAAAACATAGCGAAATAATAGGAAAACAAAAGCTTTCCTATTTAAAAATTCATTCGATAGAACACGCGAAAGAGAGGCAGAAAATCAATGGCGAATTATGATTATGAGATTATAAATGGAAGAAAAATCCGCGTAAGACCAAAAGAAACCGTATCGGAGATCGACAAAAACGGCTATTTCCGCAGACAGCCGAATCACTTCACGACTCTGTTCGGCGACGGTGAAAACGATCTGAAGGCAGAAGGTAATAAGAGATACCGTCTCGTCTGGGCAAAGCTGTGCCACTGGTCCAACCGCGCGGCGATCGTAAGAGAGCTGGAGGGCCTGGAAGATCAGATTTCCGTCAATATGGTAGAACATGCCCCGCATGAGAAAAACCTTGGCTGGGAATACGTTTACAATGAAAACAACATCGACCCGGTGCTCGGTGATCAGTTCCTCTCTGAGGCGTATTACCGTGCTGATGATGATTACCAGGGAAGAACGACCGTTCCGGCGCTGATCGACACAACGACGGGAAAGGTAGTCAACAACGATTACAACTGGCTGACCACTTATTTCGAGGTCAACTTCCTCCCATGGCACAAAAAAGGCGCGCCGGAGCTGTATCCGGTGGAGCTGCGGGAAGAGATTGACAAGATGAATCTCTGGCTCTTCGATAATATCAACAACGCGGTATACCGCAGTTCCTTCTCCAGAAGCAACGAAGGCCATTTCGACGGTGTGAACACCTTCTACGCTGCGATGGACCGCCTGGAAAAACGGCTGGAAACCAATCGTTTTCTCTTCGGTGATTACGTAACCGATTCCGATATCCGCCTGTACGTGACACTTGCCCGTCTGGACATCCGCTATACCGCACAGCTCGGCGAGACGAAGCGTCCGCTCTACACTTACAAAAACCTGTGGGGCTACGCAAAAGAGCTGTGGGAGATCCCGGCATTTGCACATCACACAGATTTTGCAGCCATCATCCGCCAGGGAAGAATTGAGGGAGAGAAAGACGGCTTCCGCGCCAGCACACACTACGATCTGGCACTTCCGAAGATTGACTGGGATGCACAGTGGAAGGTTTCGACCGAGCGCGCCTACCTGTCCTCAGACCCGACCCATCCGATCTATCTTGGAAACAACCGCAGATTCTACATCGACCCGACCTGGTACGATCTGGGCGCAGAATCTCCGAAAAAAGAGGAGAAAGAAACGCCGCCGTCCTGCGGATGCTGCTGCGGCTGATCAAATCATAGATAAAAAATAGAAAACACCGTTTCAGAGGCAGATTTCCAAAAGGAAATAAACTTCTGAAACGGTGCTTTTTTCCGACGCACAAACTGCAAAAGGAAAGGCATGAAATCCGCTTATCGTCCGAAATGGAAAAATCCCTTTTTTTCATACGGCTCACTCGTATACGAAACCAGCTCATATCCGATGTCCTTGATCTGCTGTTTCAGATACGGAATATCGAGCGGCGCTTCGCTGATGACAACGGTCTCGCCGTTTTTTGCAGAAGAGTTTACTTTCTTTGGAGAGCAGCTCTTGCGGACTACATCATTCATATGGGATTCGCACATGCCGCACATCATACCATCAATTTTTAAGACTGTTTTAATCATACAATACCTGCTTTCTTCCGGGAATACAGCGAAACGAAAGCGTGCCGGACTGTATTCCTGGAGTTTGATGAAAAATTTGAAATCACATACCCTATCGGGGTATCTAAAATATAGCGCGGATGAAAAGAAATGTCAATAAGCTGATAAAATATGATAATTATTATCATTTAAGAAGGAAAAATACGGTCATGGAAGGGCGATTCGCCGGCAGAACATGGAAACTTGCCGGAATCGCAAAGTTCGTGTTACAATTGGGACAGCAGAGCAAAACAAGAGAGGAGACAAAAATATGCTCTCACAGATGAATTACCGAAAAGAAACACAGCCCCACGGTGATGAGCTTTTTCCGCTGAGCATTCACGTTTTCGAGACAGACCTGCAGAGTACCGTGCGGGTGTACTGCCACTGGCATGAGGAAGTGGAGCTCTTTTATGCAGTAAAGGGCGAAGCTGTTTTTCATATGGATACCGAGACCTTTCTCCTGCGGGAAGGGGAGACCGCCTTTGTCAATGCAAACCGTCTGCATGAGGTAGAGGGAATCGACGGACAGGAATTTACGTTTCTTGCCGTTGTATTCCAGCCGCGTTTTCTGTCCGGCACATCGCTTGACCGGATCCAGCAGCAGTATATCGAACCAGTGCTGTCCTCCGAGATCCGTTTTCCATCCAAGACAGAGCGGGGGACACGCCTTGCAGAAAAAACGGCACAGGCCATGCAGGAGATCCGAAATCTGCAGGAAAGAAAAGAACCGGGCTGGGAGCTGCTGTTAAAAGCGGAACTTCTGAAAATCTGGCAGGGATATTACAGTGCGGCAGAAAAGAACGGCGGAAAAACGGATGCCTCGACGAATTACCGTGTCAGCAGAATGAAAGAGATCCTCACATACATGAATGCTCATTTCTGTGAGGATCTCGAAATCGCGGAACTGGCGAGCCAGTTTCATATGAGTGAGAGCGCTTTCTGCCGCTTCTTTAAGTCGATTATGCATATTTCCGCCGTGACGTATGTCAATAACCTGCGGATTGCCGAGAGCTGCCGGCTGCTGCTTTCCACCGAGGAGGCGATCAGCAAGATTGCGAGCGACTGCGGATTCCGAAATATCAGCTATTTTAACCGAGTCTTCCAGGAACGCATGCACCAGACGCCGGGGCAGTTCCGCAGTTTATCCGCAGAAAACCGTACTGCGATATAAGATTCGGAACTTATGCAGGCTTCTGCGATCGGAATGCACGCCGCAGGAAGAAAAGTCCGGTCATATCAGCCAGTGCCCAGCCGATCGGAATGGCGATCCAGATTCCGGCAACGCCAAGCGCCGTGGCGGAGAAAAGGTATGCCAGCGCCACACGCATGCCAAGCGAAATGACGGTCAGAACAACCGACATCTCGGCGCGTTTGACAGCGCGGTAATACCCGTACAGCAGAAACAGCCATCCGATGCCGAGATAGAACGAGCCTTCCAGCCGCAGGTACTGTACGCCGATCGCGATGACCTCCATTTCTGATGCTTTCACGAAAATCTGCATCAGCGGATGCGCGAACAGATTGACAAGCAGAGAAATGACGATGGAAAAAGCAGCGCTCAGTGCAAAAGCATCTTTCGTGCCGCGCCGGATCCGCTCGTGATTTCCGGCCCCGTAATTCTGTGCGGTGAAAGTGGAGTAGGCATTTCCGAAATCCTGCACCGGCAGATAGGCAAAGGTATCAATTTTCACCGCGGCCGCAAATGCCGCCATGACCGCCGGACCGAAGCTGTTGACGAGCCCCTGTACCATCAGAATGCCGAAATTCATGACCGACTGCTGAATGCAGGTCATCGAAGAAAGATTCAGAATCTCTTTTAAAATGGAATGGCTGAAACGCCATTCTTTTTTTGACGGCAGCCACATGCGGCAGCGGAGCAGCACATAGAGCAGAATACCGACGGCGGACACATACTGCGCAAGAACCGTAGCGAGCGCCGCGCCTGCGATGCCGAACGGCAGTACAGCGACAAAGAGCAGATCCAGTGCAATGTTCAGCACAGCAGAGACAGCGAGAAAAATCAGCGGTACAGAAGAGTTTCCGAGCGCGCGCAGCATACAGGAAAAGAAATTGTATACGGATGTTGCAATAAGGCCGGCAAAGATAATCAGAAGATACGTCCGCATGCCGGGACGGACTTCATCCGGGACGCGAAGAAACGTAAGGATCGGCTCGATGCCTGCATAAACAGCGAGATTCAGCACGAGCGTAACGGCAAGGATCAGCAGAAACGCGTGGAGAATCGAAAGTTTTAAAGAAGAAAGATCTTTTCGTCCCTGATAAATCGAAAAGAGCGCACCGGCGCCCATCGACAGGCCGAGAAAAATGGAAGTCAGAAACGTCATCAGCGTATAGGAGGAGCCGACGGCGGCGAGCGCATTGCTTCCGAGAACGCGTCCGACGATCAGGGTGTCGGCAATGTTGTAAAACTGCTGCAACAGATTTCCTGCGATCATCGGCAGGGCAAACAGGATAAGAGAGCGGGAGATTTTCCCGCGGGTCAGATCGTAATACATAAAGAAACTTCTTTCCGAACATAATTGTTAATATTATAACATAAAAAATCAAAAAATGTCAATTTGCAGGATGAAGTGTACAAAAGTGCAATTGTCAGAAAATTTCGAAAAATCGAAGTTTATAAAATTTTTACAGATTTTGGGACATGTTCTGTAAAAAAACGGAAGATTTTCAGTTGATTTTTTTGGCCTTTTATGTATAATTAGAGTAGAAGAGGCCGGCTGGTCCGGTTTCTTCTAAAGGATACCTTCAAATTTTTGCATTTTGCAGAATGAAGCAGTATTACTATCAAAGGAAAGAGGTTAATTACAAGATGGCACAGATCGATTTAACAAAGTATGGCATCACCGGTACCACAGAAATTGTGTACAACCCTTCTTATGAGCAGTTATTTGAGGAAGAGACAAAACCAGAGCTGGAAGGCTATGAAAAAGGCCGGGAGACAGAGCTTGGTGCAGTTAACGTTATGACCGGTATCTATACAGGCCGTTCACCGAAAGACAAATACATCGTTGTGGACGAGAATTCGAAAGATACTGTATGGTGGACTTCCGATGAGTACAAAAACGATAACCATCCGGCAACCCAGGAAGCATGGGCAGCAGTAAAAGAGATCGCAAAAAAAGAGCTCTCCAACAAAAGACTGTTCGTTGTAGATGCATTCTGCGGTGCAAACAAAGATACCCGTATGGCTATCCGCTTCATCGTTGAGGTAGCTTGGCAGGCACATTTCGTAACTAACATGTTCATCAAACCTACAGCAGAAGAGCTTGAGAACTTCGAGCCGGATTTCGTTGTATACAACGCATCCAAAGCAAAAGTTGAGAATTACAAAGAGCTGGGTCTGAACTCTGAGACAGCAGTAGTATTCAACATCACAAGCCGTGAGCAGGTTATCATCAACACATGGTATGGCGGAGAGATGAAGAAAGGTATGTTCTCCATGATGAACTACTATCTGCCGCTGAAGGGCATCGCTTCCATGCACTGCTCTGCAAACACAGACCTGAACGGTGAGAACACTGCAATCTTCTTTGGACTTTCCGGAACAGGAAAAACAACACTTTCCACAGACCCGAAACGTCTTCTGATCGGTGATGACGAGCACGGCTGGGACGACAACGGAGTATTCAACTTCGAGGGCGGCTGCTATGCAAAAGTTATCAACCTGGACAAAGAGTCTGAGCCGGATATCTACAATGCAATCAGACGTGACGCTCTGCTTGAGAACGTTACTGTTGATGCAGAAGGCAAAATTGACTTCAACGATAAGAGCGTAACCGAGAATACTCGTGTATCTTATCCGATCAACCACATTGAGAACATCGTTCGCCCGATTTCTTCTGCACCGGCAGCTAAGAATGTTATTTTCCTGTCCGCAGATGCATTCGGCGTACTTCCGCCAGTATCTATTCTGACACCAGAGCAGACTCAGTACTACTTCCTGTCCGGATTTACTGCAAAACTTGCAGGAACCGAGCGCGGAATTACCGAGCCGACTCCTACCTTCTCTGCATGCTTCGGCCAGGCATTCCTGGAGCTGCACCCAACCAAATATGCAGAAGAGCTTGTTAAGAAAATGGAGAAGAGCGGAGCAAAAGCATACCTGGTTAACACAGGCTGGAACGGAACCGGAAAACGTATCTCCATCCGTGATACCCGTGGAATCATCGATGCAATCTTAAGCGGTGCTATCAACGAAGCTCCGACGAAGACTATTCCGTACTTCAACTTCGAAGTTCCGACTGAACTTCCGGGCGTTGATCCGGCTATCCTGGATCCTCGCGATACCTATGCTGATGCTTCCGAGTGGGAGACCAAAGCACGGGATCTGGCTGAAAGATTCATCAAGAACTTTGCAAAATATGAAGGAAACGCTGCTGGTAAAGCACTTGTTTCCGCTGGTCCGCAGAAATAAATTTTCTGAATTGACCGAAAGGAAGCCCCTGGCATGAAAGTGCCAGGGGCTTTCTTTTATGAAAATATCTGGAGAAATAAAATAGTTCCCTGCCCGAAAGTACAGACTGATGGGACAGGAAACTATTTTACAGCACACTCTAAAATAATGCAAAAAATTTCAGCACCACAGAGCGTGAATTGCTGCGTCACTGGTTTTCGCCGTACCCTGATACGCCTTCAAAATAGAAAATAAGGCAGATCAGCAGGACAAGAGCAGTTCACGTACCATTTCTGCATCAAAGGTAACAGAGGAAACATGGTTGACTTCTATCTGATATAACGCATTTGCTGCGATATGCTCAGCAGCCTGCTCAAGATCACGAATACCGCTTGTGTTTTCGTGGCAGGAGATTACGGCATCGAGTCCTTCCGGCGTCAGAATGCATTCCTTTTCTTTCATACCGATACGTTTTAACACCTTTGGAAGTGCATAGCGGGAGAAAATGATTTTCTTTTCTTCTGGCGTGTAATCCGGAATTTCAATCACAGCGAAGCGGGACATCAGCGGAGCACTGATCTGGTCCTTGTCGTTTGCGGTTGCAATCGGGTATACACCGACGGTCGGGATCATACATTCGATATAGTTGTCGGTAAAACCAAGATTATCAAGAAGGGTCAGCAGAACATCTGCCGGGTTTCCGTTTCCTTTGCCGGAGGCAGCCTTGTCGAGCTCATTGATGATAAAGACGAGGTTGGATTCACCAGCCATGGAAAAAGCATCCATGATGATTCCCGGTTTTGCGTTTGCGTAGATGCGGGAACTTCCGGTCAGCTGTTCCGGGTCATTAATCGAACTCATATCGAGTGTGGTCCACGGTAATTTTAAGATACGCGCAACGGCATAAGCAATCTGCGATTTTCCGGTTCCGGCAGGACCGATCAGTAACAGACCATAGGCCGGCAGCGTATGAGTCCGGTTAATCTGAATGATGGTTTCGATAATTCTCTGCTTCACGCGTTCCATGCCATACAGTTCTTCATCGAGGATCCGGCGTGCTTCCACTGGATCAATGGCTTCAAAATAGTTGCTTTTCCATTGAATATTCATCATCATGGAGAGGGCGCGCTGTGCGTGACGACGTTCTTCGGGAGAGACTTCGTGGGAACGGGCGACAGCGAGGTTTCGACGAGCCCAAAGGCGGATATTGTCCGGCAGCGTTCTTCCGGCACAGTTCATAAAATCAGTGATGGATTGGATGCTGGTGAGCTTCATGCTGTCACCGGTTTCCTCCTGATCCTCATCCTCAACTTCTTCTTCCGGTGCATTGCTGGCGAGGAGACGCTCAATCATAAACTGTAAAAATCCATCCTCAGCCGAAAGCTTTGCGCCGCCACCGAAAGCGATCTCGCGGATTTTGTAAACTGCATAACCGTCGGATGTTTGTGTACCGGAAAGGCGGACATTGATATGGTTTTCACCGAGCCATTTTAAAAGGCTGACAAAACGGGCATCAATCTGGAGAATATCGGCGATGAAGGTTTCTTCTTCATCTTTAAATTCAAACGAGGTCCGTTTGGATGGGTTTGTGAAAATACCACAGGGATGATGAGGAAAAGCTTTCTCTTTCGTATCCAGAATAAGGATCGGCTGATCCGGAGAAGTAAACGGTGTGTTTGTGCGGAAAACAGTATACGTACATTCGGAAACTTTTGCTTTTTCCGGGGAATTGCTGAAATCAAAAACAGGCATGACAGAACCTCCTAATAAAATAAGTGCTTATTGGTACAATAAAAACAGTGTAGCACGAATTAAAAAATCCTGCAATCAATATGCAGAATTTTGTATTTTTATGCTATGAAAATATTGGGCAAGCGGATATTCGAAATGGAAGCAGGGGACTTACTAGATTCGGTTAAATTTTCAGAAGGCATAAAAAAGCCCTCCGGGCAGGATCACACTGCGGCGGAGGGAAATTATGTCATCAAAGCAAGCTGTCGTAAGAAAGAAGCTCGCAAAACAGGAATCTTTCTTACACTGAAACAGGAATGGCATCAGGAAACAGCGTTGGTTTTGGAAAATCCCGGAAGCTGTACCAGCACGATCGCTGCAAACATCAGAATACAGCCGGAGAGCTCGCGACCGGAGAGAGCCTGATGCAGGAGAATCCAACCGGCAAGAACAGAAAAAACGGATTCCAGGCTCATCAGCAGAGAAGCCATGGTGGGATTTAATCCTTTCTGCCCGATAATCTGCAGGGTATAGCCGACACCAGAAGAGAGAATTCCGGCATAGAGAATCGGTATCCAGGCGTGCAGAAGGTTGGAAACGTTTACGGTTTCAAAGAGGGCCATACAGACAGCTGACAGGATCGAACAGGTAAAAAACTGAATGCAGGACATTTTGATGCCGTCGACAAGCGGAGAAAAATGATCAATAACCAGAATATGTATGGTAAATCCGAGCGCACAGGCAAGCACAAGAAGATCGCCCTTCTGCAAAGAGAAGGATCCGTCTGTCATGCAGAGCAGATAGAGACCGACAACGGCAATGAGAACTGCGAGCCAGACCTTCGGTTGTACTCGTTTTCGGAGGAACAGGCCGCAGACCGGAACAAGGACGATGTAAAGTGCGGTGATAAAACCGGCCTTTCCGACGGTTGTGTACTGGATGCCGATCTGCTGCAGGGTTGAGGCGGCAAACAGTGCGACGCCGCAGAGAATACCGCCCGCCCAGAGCGTTTTTGGCTGTGTGCCATTTTCTGACGAAGCATCTGGCGGTAGGGTTCGCTTTTTACGCGAGGCGAAAAAGACAATCAGCGGAAGAAGCGTAAGTCCGCCGAGCAGGTTTCGTGCCGCGTTGAACGTAAAAGGTCCGACATAATCCATACCGGTCTGCTGTGCGACAAAGGCAGAACCCCAGATCGCAGCGGTCAGAAGCAGAAGCGCTGACTGTCGGTACTTATGAGAAACAGTATTCATAATAGAAAAAACCTCCTGAAATTGATACGATATTCATCATAGCACAAACAGATGGAAAAAGCGAACGGAAAAATGTCGGAAAAGACGGAAAAATGGTACAAATAATCATAATGACGAAATAGTGCAGATGTTGCGAAAATGAATATGTGAAAAGTGATCAGAACAAAGAAAATTATAAAGGAAAAAATAAGCAACTCAACCAACGCAAAACAAAAAAAGAACACCAAAAACAAAAAATAGACACTGTTTTTCTAACAGCCTTTGTGTATAATGAACTCATCAAGCAAGAACGAAAACCTTAAGGAGGTAAAAAGTATGAAAAAGCGTAACATGAAAGTCCTTGCACTGTTAATGACAGTGACAATGGCAGGAACGATGCTTGCTGGATGTGGAGACAGCGGAAGTACAAGCACCGGTTCATCCGGAGGAACAACAGCATCCTCCAGCGGAACAGCAGATGCATCAAGCGATGCCACAGCAGCATCTTCCAGCACAGCAGATGCTTCCAGCGAAGATACCACAGGTTCAGATGATGTGGTAGGAGAGCTTCCAAGAAATGAAACTCTTTACTTCGCAGGACAGCAGTGGGGTACCGTCAACGATTACAACCCAATGTCCGCAAACTCAAACAATGCAATGGTTATAGCACAGGGCGATGCTTCACGTGTACTTGTTTATGAAACTCTTTATATGTGGAATCCGCTGGATGCAAAAATGTATCCGTTGCTTGCAGATGGAGATCCGGTTTGGAACGATGCCCGTACCGAAATTACCGTTAAGATCAAAGCTGACGCAAAATGGAATGACGGCACACCGGTTACTGCAAAAGATGTAGCAGCTACCTATCATGCACATGTAGATTACAATTCTTCTACCGGCGCTGAAATGAAGAGCTACATTGCAGATGTTGTTGCACAGGATGACAGTACCGTAGTCTTCAAACTGACAACCGATGACTCCGGCGAAGCAGTTAACCCGGTTCTTGCGGAAAGATATCTGCCGATGCTCTACATCATGCAGGAAAATTATTTAAAGACCGTAGCTGACAGAAACAACAACGATGCTGAAGCAATTAAAATGGATAAGATGGACGATCTGGTAACTTCCGGACCGTACAAAAAATACTTTGACAATGACCAGAACGTAGTTCTGATCCGCGATGATAATTATTGGGGACAGGCAGATTCCATGTGGGGTAAGCTTCCGGTTCCGAAATATATTTCTCATCCGATCTTTAAAGATAACGCAGCAGCTACCACCGCATTCCAGAATGGTGATATTGATGTGGCACAGGTATTCATCACAGACCTTCAGAAATTGTGGTTAGAGCAGGATCTTCCGATTTCTACTTATATTGATGAAGCACCGTATCAGCTGTGTATGACAATGCCTACCCTGTTCTTTAATACAGAAGTAGAAGGACTGGATCAGGTAGCTGTTCGTAAGGCAATCGCTATGGCAGTTGACTACGATCAGGTTATTTCTTCGGCAATGTCCGGACAGTCTCCTACCTTCGCAGATGTTCCGCGTTCTGTCATGAACCCGACCGATGCTGAGCAGGCTATGGTGGATCAGGATGCCTTAAAAGAGTATCAGTGGTCCAATGCCGATGTAGAAGGTGCTAAGAAGCTTCTGGACGATGCCGGAATCGTAGACACCGACGGAGACGGAATCCGTGAGTACAACGGAAAGAACCTTTCCTATAAGGCTGAGTGCCCGACAGGATGGTCTGACTGGAATGCAACCCTTGAAATCGTAGCAGCAGCAGGAAAGAATATTGGTATCAACATTGAGACCTACTTCCCGGAAGCAGCAAACTTTAGCACCGATTACAGCACCGGAAACTTCGAAATCACCATGCAGTCCGGTCCTGGTACATCAGTTGCTAACCCGTACATGAGATGCCGTTTCTTCATGAGCTCTGATTACAACGATCTTGAGGTTAACTTCAGTGGTAACTTCGGTCATTATCAGAACGACCGTGTAGATGAAATCCTTGCAGCAATTCCTCATGAGACCGATGATGCAAAACTGAAAGATTACTATACAGAACTTTCCAAGATTATGCTGGAAGATTGCCCGTGTGTACCGTTGATGTACAGACCGCAGGTATTCCACGAAGTAAACGAGTCCGTATGGACCAACTATCCGCAGAAAGACGATGGAACCAATGTTCCTCCGATGGACTGCACCGATGGTTATGGCGTAGCAGCACTGTACAATCTGGAACTGATTGACGGCTGATTTGCCAAACAGAAAGAAAGCACACACTGAATTGTAACAGAGGCGGCCGGAGCCGGGGTGCTCCGGCCGCTTTTACAAAATCAGAAGGAGGGTTCCTCTATGAAAGGAATGAAAAAGTATTATACGCAGAAGATCATGTGGTATCTTTTGACGTTAGTCTTTGCAGTGCTGCTGAACTTCATTCTTCCGCGTCTGATGCCGGGCGATCCGGTTTCAACTATTGCGTCCAAATCGGTAGAAGGTATGACCGATGCGACTGCAATTCAGAAAGTATATGAAGACTATGCAGCGAAATTTGGTATTAACAAACCAATGTATGTCCAGTTTTTTACCTGGGTAAAAAATGCACTTCGCGGTGATTTCGGCATTTCTTTCAGCCAGTATCCGCGTACCGTATCCGATATTATTTCCAGTTCGGTTCTGTGGACCATATGTTTACAGCTTCCGGCCATTATTGTTGGATGGATTCTTGGTAACCTGCTTGGTGCAATTGCAGCTTACATGAAAGGTGTTTTCGATAAGGCAATCCTTCCGGCATTCCTGTTTATCAGTAACGTACCTGCCTTTGGTATGGCAACCGTACTTTTATTTATTTTCTCACTGAAATTACATATTGCACCTGCAGCAGGCGGCTATGCGAGCAGTATGATTCCGCATATGAGCCTTGCTTTTATGAAATCTGTGCTTTCACATTACCAGTTGCCGTTCTGGTCTATCGTAATCATCACGATCGGCGGCCAGGCTATTGGTATGCGTTCAATGTCAATTTATGAATTGAATGCCGACTATGTAAAATACAGTCGTTTCCTTGGAATCAAGGATCATACGATTGTGAAATATGTGTTCCGTAACGCAATGCTTCCGCAGATCACCGGTCTTGCAATGTCCCTTGGTACCATGATAGGCGGTAACCTGGTAGCTGAGATGGTATTCAGTTATCCGGGACTTGGAACAACGATGCTCTCAGCAGTTACCGGCCAGGATTATCCGCTGCTTTCTGCCTGTACGTTAATCATTACTATCATGGTTCTGCTGGCCAACCTGCTTGTTGAACTTCTGTATGCAGTCATTGACCCACGTGTCAAAGCATCCCAGCAGGATTAGAAAGGAGAATACGCTATGAAAAATACAATCAAACAGATTTTTCATTCAGGAAAATTCGTGACAGGATTTGTAATCTTCTTGGCAATTCTCCTGACTATTATCATCTATCCGCTTGTTGTGGCAAAAGATCCGCTGGCAATGATCGGAAACGGAAACTTTTTCAAACCGGGTACCTATCTTTCGATTCAGGACACCGTAAATTCCGGCAAAACGTATAAGATGAATGTTGATGCAACCGCATCCATCGTTGAAAGCAAACTGACAATGGACAACCGTTCTATGATGGCAGAATGGCTGGAAAAATACGGCGGTGTAGATGCCAGTGAAATCGATGTTACCGATGCAGAAGGTCTGATTGCTCTCTGGGAGGAAAAATATGACCCAAATGCAGAACAGAAAGGCCTTATCGCAGCAAAAAAGAAAAAATATCAGCGTCTTGACAAAGAGATCGATGGTATTTTAGAAGATGTTCCAACTATTATTGCCGAGAAAAATGAAGAGACCGGTGAGCTGGAAGAGGTTCAGAGCATCGACAGCAAGCAGTACATCAATGAAAAAGATGTTATTAACCGCCAGACTTTCGTGCTTGGTACAGATAACTTTGGTCGTGATGTTTTGACTGAGCTGATCTCTGCAACAGGTTCATCCCTGAAAATTGGTCTGGTTGCGGGAATCATTGCAACCGTGATCGGACTGTTCCTCGGACTTCTTGCAGGTTACCTTGGAGGTTTTGTGGACAACCTGATTCTGTTCTTTACCAACTTGTTCACCGTTATCCCATCCTTCGTTCTCTTGATCCTCATCTCCTACAGCGTAGGTGAGTCTCAGAGGGGAATCATGATGGTGGCACTCCTGATCGGAATTACCGCATGGCCGTGGACAACACGTTCCGTACGTTCCCAGGTTATTTCTCTTCGAAACCGTGACCATGTAAACCTTTCCAAACTGTCCGGCCACAGCATGCTGCGGATTGTCCTTACCGACATCCTTCCGTACGTTGCATCCTACGTTGTTATGGCCTTCATTCTCCAGATTTCCTCCGGAATTCTGGCAGAGGCACAGCTTTCTATGATCGGACTTGGACCGGCAACCACAAAGACTGCAACACTTGGTCTTATGATGCAATGGGCAACCCAGTACAATGCACACTTAAACGGTGCATGGTGGGCATATTTCCCAGTCATTCTTGTAATCGCACTTATTTCATTCTCTCTTAACCTGATGAACACCGGTCTTGACCAGGTATTCAACCCGCAGTTAAGAGACTAAGGAGGCAGCTATGGGAAAAGTAATGCTGGAAGTAAACAATCTGAAAACGAAATATGTAACTCGTTTTCATGAAGATGTATACGCCGTAGACGGAGTCTCCCTGAAGATTGAGGAGGGAAAATCCCTCGGTGTAGCAGGTGAGTCCGGCTGTGGTAAATCGACGCTGGCACTGTCCCTGATGGGCTATTATTTCGCACCGCTTCACTACATCAGCGGCGATATTATCGTAGATGGAAGAAAAATTTCCGGAATGAAACCAGACGATGTCCGGAAAAATATTCTGGGCAATGAGATCGCCTACATTCCGCAGGCAGCAATGAATGCTCTGAACCCGACACAGAAAATCATCCGATTTGTAGAAGACGTTATTCATGCGCATGATCCGAAAATGCCGAGAAAGGATATTTATGATCTGGCAAAAGAACGTTTTCAGATCTTAGGCCTGCCGGAGGAGGTACTGCAGAAGCATGCGGTTGAGCTTTCCGGAGGTATGAAACAGAGAACCGTTATCGCAATTTCGACCATTCTTTCTCCGAAGGTACTGATCGCCGATGAGCCATCGTCCGCGCTGGATGTAACTTCCCAGAAAATGGTTATTAAAATGATGCGTGATCTGATGGAAAAAGGATTTATCAAATCCATGATCTTCATCACACACGAGCTGCCGCTTCTTTACAACGTAACCGATGATATTATGGTTATGTATGCTGGACAGATTGTAGAAAAAGGTACCGCAAAAGAAATGGTATTCGATCCGCTGCATCCATATTCCAAAGGTCTGATGGGATCGATCATCGTTCCGGAGGAAGGTGTAAGAGAACAGAAGCTGACTGCAATTCCGGGAACTCCGCCAAACCTGAAGCATCCGCCGGAGGGCTGCCGTTTCGCAGACCGCTGTCCTTATGCACAGCCAACCTGCCGCGGTATGAAACCAGAGGTCATCGAACTGCCGAACGGAAGAGAGTACCGCTGCCTGATGTCTGAGAGAAAGGTTCGGGAGGTGTATGCAAATGCGTGATGGTAAAGAATTAAAACCATGCCTCTCCGGAAGAGGCGTAACGAAAGTGTTTGGCTTTGGCGATGCAAAAACGGTCGCTGTAGACCATGTTGATTTCGATTTTCATGAAGGTGAATTTGTTTCTATCGTAGGAGAATCCGGATCCGGAAAAACAACCCTTTCGAAGATGTTGCTCGGGCTGATCAGCGTAACGGAAGGTGAAATTGATTTCCAGGGTAAACCAAGAGACATCTCGAACGGAAAGAAGAAAAAAGAGTACTGGAAGGGAATTCAGGCGATTTTCCAGGATCCGTTTGCTTCCTACAATATGTTTAAACGTGTAGATTCTGTTCTGCTGGATTGCATTAATATGCGCGGTGACAAGAATCTGCCGAAAGAAGAAAAAGAACGTCTGATGACAGAGGCCTGCAGCTTTGTAAACTTAAAATACGCAGAACTGACAAACAAATATCCATTTGAGCTGTCAGGAGGCCAGATGCAGCGACTGATGATTGCACGTATTTTCCTTCTGAAACCAAAGATTCTGCTTGCCGATGAGCCGACGTCTATGATTGATGCCTGCTCACGTGCAACGATCCTGGATATGCTGCTGAAGTTGCGTGATGAGATTAATATGACGATTATCTTCATCACCCACGATATTGGTCTTGCTTACTATGTATCCGATAATGTTTATATTATGGAGCATGGAAAATTTGTGGAATCGGGACCGGCAGAAGAAGTAATTCTTCACCCGACAGCAGCGTATACCAAACGTCTGATCAGCGATGTTCCAAAGATTTATGAACCGTGGGATCTGACAACAGTATAACAATGGTACGAAAGCTGTTTCCCTGGAATCATGCTTTGCGTCATATATGAGTCTTGCGAAAAGAGAGACGGTGCACGGAAAAAAAGTGTACCGTCTTCTCTTTTTGTCAATAATTTTTCTGAAAAAATTGCTTTTTAAAGAAAAAACTGGTAAAATTAGTAAGGTTACAGAACCGAAAAGAAAACTGGGGGATGAAAAATGCGAAACTGGTTTCGCGGACTGAAACTGAACCAAAAATTTACCGTAACAACGTTGATCTTTATTTTTATTCCGCTTTTTGGCATGATGTGCTTTGGGTTTAGGAGTATCAAAAAGAATGCCATAGATCATGGGGTAAATGAAGCAGTAACGGCAATAGATCTTACCTGTGCGGAGGTGAATGCAAAAGCGAATGCCTGCTCAATGGTTGTAGATACGCTGCAGGAGTATGAACCGTTGGAAAAATATCTTCTTCATCTCAGGAGGGGAGAGGAGATCTCGGAGAGCTATTATCAGCAATTTCGAAACAACAGCATCAGCATAATCGATAAAATGCAGGAGGCAATGCCAGATCTGTACCAGATCCATATTTTTGCCATGGCAGATGGTTTTCTGGAGCAGCAGCCGATCCTGTACCAGAAGGAAAAGATGAAAAACTGCGCCTGGTACCGAAGCTATCAGGGCGGTGGACAGTGGTTTTTTGACATACAGGAAAAAAATATTATCTCCGGTACAAAAAAAGAAGGTTCCCATTTGATGACTTATGTACGGGAACTGCGGGATCAAAGCGGAGGAAGGCTTGGCGTGATCGAGGTATCCATGCGTATGGCAGACATATTTCCCGAAATTTATCGATCCGGTGACAGCAGCTGGGCCTGCTTTGTTGATGAAAATTGGAATTTATATGACTGCGGAAAAACAGCGGCAGCCTGCAAATGGCAGTCCTATCGGGGGCTGATTCTGTTCCGGGCAGGAATCCGTGACAGAAAAGAGAGTCAGCAGAGCGCGGTGATTGACCGGAAAAACGTTGCAATTGTGCTTCGGAAAGTCGATAAACTCAATGGAATGTTTGTAACACTGACCAATTTGGATGATGCAACCGGAAACATGATCAAACAGCAGCAGAGAATGCTGCTTGAATTTGCCGGCTTCGGGCTGCTTCTGATTGTGGTGGTCAATCTGATTGTGCGTGGCCTGCTGAAGGAGTTTTATGACGTCCTGTGTGAGATGCGTCAGATTGACAATGGAACAACAAAGATAAAGGTTTGTTACAGCGCAGAAGAGATGCGGGAAATGAGCTATGGTATCAACGGAATGCTGGAGAGAATTCAGAAACAGAACGAGGAAAGCATCAAAAGGGAGGCAGCGCTGAAAGATACGGCAATCCGGGCAATGCAGAACCAGATTAACGCTCATTTTATTTATAATGTTCTGGAATCCATTAAGATGATGGCTGAGATTGATGAAGAGTATACGATTTCCGATGCGGTAACAGCACTTGGTGAAATGCTGCACTACAATATGCGCTGGAATAAATTTCTGGTAACCGTTCAGGATGAGATGAATTATATTCAGAACTATGTGGAACTGATGAATCTGCGGTATGATTTCACAATTACATTATCTGTTCAGATACCGGAAAATTTGTATCGGCAGGATATCCCCAAGATGTCTCTTCAGCCGATTGTGGAAAATGCAATCACACATGGAATTGAGGAGCTGGATGCAGACGCCGTCATTGAAATCAAAGGAATAGAGCATGAAAAGAGCTTTGAGATTGAAATCACAGATTCCGGAATAGGCATGTCAGAAAAGCAGCTTGCAATTCTGAGACGTAAACTAAGAATGCGCCTGAATTCAGATACACAGCCGAAACATGGAATCGGGCTTCGGAATGTACAGGACAGAATCCACATTCAATTTGGAACAGAGTATGGACTGTCAGTTTATACAAAAGAGCATTGCTATACGAAGGTGAGCATTCATCTTCCCATCACGAGGGGGAAATATTCTCCGATGGATCAAGAGGGTGACGAGAAAGAGGAAGAAAAAGAAAATGAATACACTGCTGGTTGTAGAAGATGAAAAATTGATTCGACAGGGAATCGTGGCGATGATCCGGCGAAGCAGCGTGCCGGTGGAGGAGATTCTGGAGTGTCGAAACGGAGAAGAGGCATTGGAGATTTTGAGAAAACAGAGGGTGGACGTCATGTTCACTGATATCCGTATGCCCAAAATGGACGGTCTGACACTGGTCAACAAAATGGAGGAGCTGTCACAGAAACCTGTTGTTATTGTTTTAAGCGGCTATGATGAATTTTCCTATGCGGTTGAAATGATGAAACATGGAGTTCGGGACTATATTTTAAAACCGATCAAGCGGGAGACGATAGAACAGCTTCTGGAAAATCTGGAACGAGAGCTTTCGGAGACCCGGGAAACGGAAGAAGAGGAAGAACGGTGCTTTTTAAATCAGCTCCGTTATCTGATGATGAATGCAGAAATGGCCGAAGAAAAAGAATGGATGGATATGGAAAGCAGGATCTGGCGCCACATCGGAAACGACAGCTTCCGGATCCTGCTGACCAGCAAGGCAAATGGGGAACGGTTTTCGAAATGCAGCGGAATTCTGCTGGAAGGCGTAGAAGGAGGAGTTCTGTATCTTCTGCCGGAACCGGAGGCAGAGCGGATCATGAAAGAAAAAGATGAGAGATTTTGTCTCGGAGTGGGAAAAGAACATCGTTCTGTGATGGAAATTCCAGAGGCATACCAGGAAGCACTGCTGGCCCGGGAAATGGCATTTATACAGAAAAATCCTGTGGAAGAATATCAGAAAAAATGTTTTGAGGAAAAGCCGGAGCTGGCACAGTTTCAGGAAAAATTTATTCTGCAGGTGCCAACGGACCGGGCAGATACTGTGCTGCGAAAAATGCGGAACTGGTATTTTGAGGCGGCGCATCAGAGGGTCTCCCCCTATCAGCTTCTGACAGTGACGGAAGCAATCTGCAAAGAACTGGATCTTTTTTACCGCATGCCGGAAAAACAGGAAAAATGTCCGCGTCCTCTGCAGTACCGTGATGCAGATCTGTTTCTGGATGCGTTTGAAGAATGGATACACGTTTACAGGGAAAGCCTGAAAAGTCAGACAGCCGGAAAAGAAAAAATGGAAGAGGCAATTTCATATATTCGGGAAAATTATGCAAAAGATCTGAATATGGCGATGGTATCTAACCATATTTGCATGAATTATTCGCTGTTTTCAGCAGCGTTTAAAGAACATACCGGTGTGAATTTTGTGAACTATCTGAAGGAGATCCGCATTGCGGAGGCAAAGCGTCTGTTGATTCAAACAGAAGATAAAATTACGGAAATTGCCAAACAGGTTGGATTTGAAAATGATAAGCATTTCATGAAATCATTTAAAACGGCATGCGGCGTATCACCGTCTGAGTTCCGAAAAGATTACAAAATGGTTTCCAACGGAAAGGGAGGACAGGATGAGTAAAGAAAAAGAAACCGGAAAAGAGAAGGGAAGAATCCGCCAGCTGGCGCGGTATTACATTCCATATAAGGGATTGTTTTTTACCGACATGTTTTTTGCAATGCTTGGAGCAGCCATTACACTGGTGATTCCACTGATTGTACGGTATATTACGAGTACGGTTGTGGAAAAGCCGCTGGAGCAGGCAACGGGTGAGATTATCCGCCTAGGTATTCTGATGATTGCTATGGTTCTGGTTGAAATGTACTGTAACTTTTATATTGCCTATTACGGCCATGTGATGGGGGCGCGGATTGAGCATGATATGCGGAACGAGATCTTCGGCCATTATCAGAAGCTTTCGTTTGCTTTTTTCGATAACCAGAAGGTCGGCCATCTGTTGTCACGCATCACAAGCGATCTGTTCGATATCAGTGAGCTTTTACATCATGGGCCGGAGAATATTGTCATTTCGTTTATCAAACTGATCGGCGCGATGATTATTCTGTTTGTGGTAAATCCGATGCTGGCATGTGTGCCGCTTGTGGTTATTGTGGTGATGCTGCTGTTTGCGTTAGTGATGAACAGCCGCATGAAGAGTGCATTCAAGGAAAACCGCCGCAGAATTGCGGATATCAACAGTCAGATCGAGGACAGCCTTTCGGGGATCCGTGTTGTCAAATCGTTTGGAAATGAGACAGAGGAGATGCGAAAGTTCAATGCGGGAAATGACCGTTTTGTCGATTCGAAGAAGGTCAGCTACCGCTATATGGGAATTTACAATTCGGGAATGGGAGCCTTTTCGACGCTGATTACCGTTATTTCGCTGATTGTCGGCGCATTGCTGATGACAGGTGGGAAGCTTGGGGCGGCCGATCTGGTTACCTTTCTTCTGTACATCAACAACTGCACAGATCCGGTGAAAAAGCTGGTGAACTTTACGGAGCAGTTCCAGAATGGTTATTCCGGTTATGAACGTTTCCTGGAAATTATGAGCATCGCACCGGACATCCAGGACAAGCCGGATGCACTGCCACTGAAGAATGTGCAGGGAGAAGTAACCTTTGAAAACGTTTCGTTTTACTATGAGGAGTCGAAGGAAAACGTGTTAAGCAATGTGAATCTGCATGTCCCGGCCGGCGACTATGTGGCACTGGTCGGCAGCTCCGGCGCCGGAAAGACGACGCTATGCTCGCTGATTCCGCGTTTTTACGATGTGACGGAAGGACGGATTCTGCTGGATGGAAAGGACATCCGCGATGTGAAGTTAAAGGATCTGCGCGATGAGATCGGTATTGTGCAGCAGGATGTGTACCTGTTTGCGGGAACGATCATCGACAACATCCGCTATGGCAGACCGGATGCGACCGACGAGGAGGTCATCCGCGCAGCGAAAGCGGCCAATGCACATGAATTTATCATGGAGCTGGCGGACGGCTACGACACCGATATCGGCCAGCGCGGCGTAAAACTTTCCGGTGGCCAGAAACAACGGCTTTCCATCGCCCGCGTATTCCTCAAAAACCCGCCGATCCTGATTTTCGACGAGGCAACCTCAGCGCTCGACAACGAAAGCGAAAAAGTCGTCCAGAAATCTTTGGAACTTCTGGCGAAAGACAGGACAACCTTCGTGATTGCGCACCGGCTGTCCACAATCCGGAATGCAAAGCGGATTCTGGTGCTGACGGAGAATGGAATTGCGGAGGAAGGCACACATAAGGAACTGCTCGCGAAGGGCGGGATTTATGCGCATTTGTATGAGATGCAGTTTTGATGAAAACTTCATTAGTATGACAGAAAGGCAGCGGAAGAGAAACCGCTGCCTTTTTTGACACTTTCTTATTTTCTTCATACTCTATAAAGAACAGAAAATGAAAGAGGAACATGGTATGGATTCATCCCGTATGAATCGCGGCTGCTGCGGTGCGAACAATATGCAGAACCGCCGCGCCGCTTCAAACAATATGGAACTGAAGATGGAACCAAGGAATTTCCCGCGGAAAATGCAGCATGTAGATCATATGATACCTGCAATGGCGTACGTTCCGATGCAGCGGTTTGAACAGATCTATGATCTTTCCGCTGCATTAAAAAATGGAACCTTATTTCCGGAACTCTGTAAACCATTCTGTGGAAAGGGAGGAGGAGAGTGCCTATGATGCCGCAGATGCCATCCCGTGAAAAGCTGCTCGCCTGGATTGATCAGGTCAGCTTTGCTGTTGTTGAAATGAACCTTTACCTCGACACCCACCCGGAGGATGAAGATGCACTTGCCTTTTTCCGGGAAAAAGTGGAGCTTCGAAAAGAAGCACTGAAACAGTACGCCGAACAGTACGGACCGCTCACGATCGATACCGCCAACGACCGCATGAGCCGTTCTTTCGAATGGGTTATGCAGCCATGGCCGTGGGAAGTCAACCGGAAAGGAGGGTGCTGACGGATGTGGAATTATGAAAAACGCCTCGAGTATCCTGTAAACATCACGACACCAAACCCAAAAATCGCCCAAATTATCATGAGTCAGTATGGTGGCCCGGAGTTCCGTACCAGATGATACGGAAAAATCCAGTGTTTATGCGGGTTTGCGGGCTTTCGGAACAAAAATCAGGAAACGAAAAAGTCGAAATACATGGTCCCGGAAGCTTTTTCATAGACGATACGATCCACGATGGAGCGGAGCAGAAGTCCTTTTTTCTCGGCTGGTTCTTCTGGATTTTTCAGAATATCATTGATGTTTTTTATCTCTTTCCGGAAATCTTCTTTTGAGATTGTTTCCGGCGGGGCGGCGGGCGTAAGAACGCGGTCCAGTTCTTCCTGCAGGCTCTGTCGTTCTTCGACGAGCCTTTTTTTGTTGGCGCCGTATTCTTCCAGCGTATCAATCCCATTTTCGAAAGCCATTTTCACACGGGATTCCCGGACGGACAGGTGTGCCAGAGCCTGCTGCAGCCGCTGGATGGTCTCATCGTCTTCCTGTTCCTGCTTCCGGTCGCGGACAGTGAAGGAGAAATCCGCACCGGCGAGGATATCATCGAAGTAGCGGTAGACGGTCCGCTCTGCCTTGGCAACTGTGATCGAGTTGGAGCCTTTATGGAAGCCTTTTGCATATTTCCAGCATTGAAAGTACGGACAAGATGTGTTCCCGGCCGTTACCGTCATCGTAGCGCCGCAAATTGGACACTTTAAGAGACCGGAGAGCCAGTGGCGGCAGGTTGACGAGTTGCGGCTCTTAGGAGAGCGTCTGCGGGCATCCATGCGCTTGATACGCTCCTGATAGCGTGCCGGATCCAGCCGCGTCTCGTGGGTACCGTCGAAGGAAATGCCATTCCAGATCACAGTGCCGGCATAGAACGGATTGCGCAGCACACGCTCGATGGAGCGGCGTTCCATCCGGTTTCCGCGTCTGGTGCGGTATCCAAGATCATTGCATTTGCGGGCGATCGCCGTCGGATCCAGATGCTCAAGATCATATTGGTCCATGATGTATTTGACAATCTGGTATTCCGCTTCATCGATCACAAACGGTTTGCCGCCGCCTGCCGCCTGGTATCCAAGACATGGCGTTGTCTGGTAGCCGTGCTGCAGAGCCTTTTCCTTCATGCCGCGCAGGACTTCACCGGATAGACGGATCGAGTAGTATTCGTCCATCCATTCGATAATACGCTCGATCAACGTACCGAACGGACCGTCGATCAGCGGCTCGGAGATACTGATCACATCTACATTGCTCTTTTTCAGCAGTGATTTGTAGACGATGGATTCTTCCTGATTACGGGCAAACCGGCTGTATTTCCAGACCAGGATCACGTCGATCGGGTGAGAATCCTGCTTTGCGAGAGCGATCATCTCCTGAAACTTCGGCCGCCGGTCCGCATGCCGGCCGGAGACGGATTCCTCGAAGATGAACTCTTTGGCGATGACAATCCCGTTTTTCTTCGCATAGTCCAGGAGCAGGCGCTGCTGCGCATCCGGAGAGAGTTCGGTCTGATCCGCGGTGCTGACGCGGATGTAGAGAGCACCATTTTTAAGTGCTGACATAATATCACCTTCTTTAATTTTGGGTATAAGAAAAACACCAAAACAAACGTTCTGATTGATTGGTGTCTCCGAAGATGATACAATATGTTTTGTTGAGAAACGGTATCATTCTTCGGAATGTTACTGAGCCGTCTTGGTGCTGTGAACACCAAGGCGGTTTTTCTTTTTTGAAAATCAAATACGGAAAAGACCCTGTATTTCTACAGGGTCTTCCTAATGAATAGTTGCCCGTCAGTTGCCTGAGGGCTATGTCTTCTATACTGCCGGATATCGGCTTTGTTTTCCTATTCATTATACCCAAATATATGTAAATGTCAATAAAATATGCAAAAAAATTTATATTTTTTTTAAACCTGTGAATTTTTTTATGATTTCGTTATCAATGCGATCAAGCATCTCATTTGATAATTTAACATTACTTAAAATATCATAATTGGTTTTAGGATCATAAATTCGTATCTTACTAATGGTTGTTATTTGCCCAACCAAAGCAATACTACCTTTTTTCATTTTGTTGATTTCAGTTTGCATTCTTGAGTGAAGAGAACTTTCCCTGCGCATATTTGCAAGATCTTTTTGCAAAGAATCCAATTCTGAAAAATTTTCAGAAGAATAATCAGATGGTGCAATTTGCTTAAGATGCTCAAGACGTTCCTGAGCATTTGCAATATTAGAGCTAAGATGTTTTTGAGTCGTAATAATTTTAGAATTTAAGCTGGTAAAAAGTTCATTCCCAAGATATACGCATCCTGGTTTTAAATGTTCTACATCAGTGGCAGGTTTAACAGAAGTCAACGGGACTACAGTTATCACAGGAGAATTAATAGAATTATTTTTTTCAACAACGACACAGTAATGCAAGCCTCCCTCCTCGCTTCCGATATTATAGCCGAGATGAACTTTTATGATTTCCCCACGTTTGTATCTACGAAGAGAAGTTGAGCGAAATTTTGATTCAAATGAAAGAAATGTAGTCCAATGTTCAAGCCAAAAGCTTAATTTATCTGCTTTAGATTGAATTTTGGGATTTTCATCATTAATTAAAGAGTCAATATAAGTTTCGAGAGTTTTTAAAGATTCTTCTTTGTGTTTGCGTAAAGCTTCTTGAGATATTTTTCTACCCATATTTTTAGCTCCATGTTAAATTTTATTTCCAGAATTCCATCACCTGTAAAGATGGAACAAACCGGATTGCATAGTTATCTATTGTAACAAGATTCTCTCCATATTTTCTGCTGTAGCATTCCAGAGCTTCTTTTAAGTATTCTTCTGTTACCTGTAGGTATTCGGCCATCTCGTAGAGAGAACGGCAGTGGTGTTTGTAGCATTCGACGATGCCGATCAAACCGATCTGCAGGTCATATCCGCGGAGACGGGCACGGAGTTCCTGTTTTCTGTTCTGAACAATATCCTGATCCATAATATCTCCATAGCTTGTATAATGATGACCAAGTTCCTCAGCAAGAACACAAGATTTTTCAATAGATGAAAGTTTTTTCTCTATAGCTATATTTCCTGCATAATAAAATCCTTTTAATCCAGACACTTCTGATAGATCAAGTTCTACAATATTCAAATCATTATGTGATTTTTGCATTTCTTCATAAGTCAAAAGAATCACTCCTTCGGCCGTGCTGCAATAAGCAATTTTTTGTATTCTTCAATTTTTTGCAATTCTTCTGGTGTAAAATTATCCCCATCTTTATGTGCAGCAACAGTAGTGTTCATATCATCCCAGCCCATTAAGTAAGATGGTGTACAATCGAATATGCGAGCCATTTCCTCGATGGTGGAACGTTTTATATTCTCAACACGCCCATTTTCGTATTTTGCAACAGCGGATTTTTTTAATCCCAACTTTTCAGCGAGTTCTTCCTGCGTTAAATTATTTTCCAAACGACATTTTTTGATTCTGATTGCCATTGTACACATATATAGCACCTCCTTGAAGTGTCTTAATTTTACTACATTTTTAATGATAATGCAATAAAAATCTTAAAAAGTGTCTTGAAAAGACGAAAAAGTGTATTGACAGACAGCTGTAGCTATGATATTATTTGAGTGTCTTAAAAAGACACCATTCAAGAAACAGAAAGAGGTGAAAAAAAATGAATAAGAAAAAATTAGAGTCTGTAATGAAACTGTTTGATGATACGGGACAGACATTGGCAGAGTATCTTGGCATTGCGCGGCCTACTTTTTCAAATAAGTTAAATGAAACAAGAGGTGCAGAGTTTACGCAGGGCGAAATACGAATGATGAAAGAGAGATATAATTTAACGGCACAGGATGTGGATGCAATTTTTTTTGATTCAAAAGTGTCTTAAAAAGACACTGACAAGTGAACAAAAAACTGACAGAAGCACTATTCTATCAGTTTTTGCCTAATTTTGTTTACCCTATATATTTTGCAGATTGTTCACTTAAGCCCCCAACCGTTGCCGAAGCCCCGATCCGTTGCATACATGTTCAATCACATCTGTAGTGCCAAATGCTTCTATAAAATATTTCGTCACTTACGCAGTCTTAGTTCTGCAAATAAAAGATTAGCCCATTAGCTGACGAATATGAGAAAGACTATGATAGCTCATAAAGGGAACAGGGCAAAGTCAAAAGTTTGGTCAATATAACCAGCTCCTTTCATTGCCCATATAAGGGTACAGACTAATTCTAACACTGTAACAAAAATATTACAATGGAAATAATAGGAGGAAGAATGAACAAAGTAAAAATTTTCAATTCAGAAGAGTTCGGAGCTGTCCGAACAGTGACTATTAATGGTGAACCATGGTTCGTGGGAAAAGATGTTGCGCTGGCATTGGGATATAGCTATCCGCAAAAAGCAGTTCGTGATCATGTATTGGAAGAAGACAGAGGGGTGAACGAAATGGACACCCCCTCGGGACGCCAAAAATTGGTAACTATCAACGAATCCGGCTTATACGCCTTGATTTTCGGAAGTAAACTGGACAGCGCGCAGCGCTTCAAGCACTGGGTAACTTCCGAAGTCCTTCCGGCGATTCGCAAAACCGGCGGTTATCGGACGCCAGCCCCGCAGGGAAAAGAGCTTCTTGCGTTGGCGGTGCTGGAAGCTCAGAAGACGATTGAGGAGCAGAACAAGGCAATCGAGCGAATGAAACCGAAGGAAATCTTCGCGGACGCGGTGAGCGCAAGCACCAGCTCCATCCTGATCGGCGACCTCGCGAAGCTCCTGCGCCAGAACGGCGTGGATATCGGGCAGAAGCGTCTCTTCGAGTATCTGAGAAACCATGGATACCTGATTAAAAGAAAAGGTTCCGACTGGAACATGCCAACGCAGAAGTCTATGAACATGGGGCTGTTTGAAATCAAAGAGAGCACACACATCGACGGAAATGGTTGCAACATCGTAACCAGAACGCCGAAGGCAACTGGGAAAGCACAGATCTACTTCGTGAATAAGTTTGTAGGAGGGATGAGCGATGACGATAACGGAGTGTAACAGTCCGGTAGCTGAGAACATTGCACGGATCATCGCTGAAAAAGGGCTGAAGCAGGTACATGTTTCTGAAAAGGCCGGATATAGCGCACACGGGCTGAGCGATATGCTTAACGGACGGAAGCTGATTAAAGTAAGTGATTTAGTCCGCATCGCGGCGGCACTTGATGTTGATGCAAATTCTCTTTATGGAATTTAAACAGAGGAGGAATAGGGTATGAATATTGCCGATAAAGAAATTTCTGAAATTCAAATCCTGACAGACAATAATGAATTAATCGCAAGCATTACGGATAAAGACATCATTGAACTTGATGGATATAAAGTTGTATGCGTGCCGACTAATGATGATTAACCGAGGTTATTGTTACGGGTTTTGTCAGGATTGGATACCGGTGTTGCCACACCATTGATTGTCCTAACATGATAATCGTCGTAATTTCCTTGACGTATTTGTCTTATAAATTGTGCACGGGTCATATCCTGACCAGTATAGTTGTCGTGAAATCTTTCGTTTCGACCAGTATTCGATTCGTGAGTAACAGTAATGTGTTTTCGCATGATAAAAATCCTTTCTGCGACACGCATAAGCAACCAGATAGTATTTTACTACAAATATGTTAATGAGTCAACATAAAGTATGGAAAAATATGTTCGACACAATATATAGACAAATGCTCAAAAAAAATCCCACAGGAAGGACCAGTTCCCATGGGACGAATACAAAAAAAACAATTTGCAACTACATAATAGCTCAAAAATGGTTATGAATCAATAGAAAATCATTACGGAGCCGGGTTGCATACGATAAGGAGATAAGGAAGAGGTGATGCCTTATGAAAGAAATCATGGTTGTTACTCGGATCACGATCGGAGGACAGCAGTATACAGCAGAGGAACTCGGAGAAGAGAAAGCAAAAGAGATCGTCCGCCAGCGTGTGGAAGCCGCGGTGGAGTCGATCGGGTATGAAAGGAGTAAGAAATGAAAGCATCAGATAAAACAGCGCTGGCGATCGGCGCGGTTGGTACATGGATTTACATCGGCGGCGTGGATTCGGATCTGTGGGGCCGCGCCGCCCTGGGAGCCGGAATGTTTCTTCTTGCGCTCGCTGGTAAGAAAATCGGCGATTATGTCGATGCCTGCCGCGAGGAGCAGGCAGAGCGGGAAGAGGAGCGCCGGGACGAGGTATTTGCGGCGTGGGTCCGGAGCGGATCGCTGAAATAAAATATCAAAATACGAAAGTGAGGAATAATGATCAATGGTTCAGATGATCAGACTGAAAAGCCATGAAGAATGGCTGAAGCACCGGGAACGGATCGGTGGGTCAGATGCGGCGGCGATTGTCGGGATGAATCCCTATAAAAGCAACGTTGAGCTGTGGCAGATCAAGACCGGGCAGGTGGTTCCGGAAGATATTTCTAATAAGCCGTATGTTAAGTACGGGACTGAGGCGGAGCAGTATCTTCGGGAGATGTTCAAACTGGATTTCCCGGAATATCAGGTTGAGTACGTGGATAACAATATGTTTTTCAATGATAAATACCCGTTTGCGCATGCGTCTCTGGATGGCTGGCTGACAGATCAGGACGGCCGCCGGGGCGTATGGGAATGCAAAACAACGCAGATCCAGCATCCCGGGCAGAAGAGAAAATGGGATGGCCGCATCCCGGACAACTATTATATCCAGATTTTGCACTACCTGATGGTAACGGAATTTGATTTCGTTGTTCTGAAGGCTCAGTTGAAATACGACTTTGGCGAAAATGTTTTTCTTCATACTAAACACTACAAAATAGAGCGGGCGGATGTAGAAACTGACATTCGATATCTGGAATCTGCAGAACGGGATTTCTGGAAACAGGTACAGGAAAGAAAAAGACCGGCACTTATTCTGCCGGAATTATAAAAATAAGACAAGGAGCACAGAAAAATGGAACTGAAAATGCATGAGTATCAGCTGCCGGAAAAGATTCTTTTCAACTATGAAGAATTAAAACGGGAGCTGACCGAAAAAGTATCACACTACGAAACACTGGTTTATACCGATGATCAGATTAAGGAGGCCAAAGCAGATAAGGCAGCGCTGAATAAGCTGAAAAAGGCTCTGAATGATGAAAGAATCCGTCGTGAAAGAGAATACATGGCTCCGTTCGCGGACTTCAAGACCAAAATTAATGAGATTATTGGCATCATCGACAAGCCTATCGCAGTTATTGATACGCAGGTACGTGCCTACGAGGAACAGCAGAAAGAAGACAAGCTGAAAAAGATTAAGGAACTGTGGGGAACACTGGCGATTCCGGAAGGGCTTACGTTTGAAAAAATCTACAGTCCGAAGTGGCTGAATGTATCTGTTTCGATGAAATCCATCGCAGAGCAGATGAATACCGCGATTGAGAAGTTCCATCAGGACATGGCCACGCTTTCAAATCTGCCGGAATTTGGCTTTGAAGCCCAGCAGGTATACATTTCCACTCTGGATATCAACAGGGCGCTTGCTGAGGGGCAGAGAATGGCTCAGGTGCAGAAGCAGAAAGAAGCATATGAGGCAGAGCAGAAACGGCGCAAGGCAGAGGAAGAAGCCAGAAAAGTTGCAGAAACAATGGAAATTCCGAAACAGTCAGAAGGAACTGGTGTGCCGCCGGTTGAGTCAGAATCCGCTGTTGAAACCGTGAAAGAGGCAGTGGAGCAGGCCATTCAGGAGAAAAAGCAGTGGGTTGCCTTCCAGGCACTGCTGTCAACGGACGATGCAATCGCATTGAAGGCATTTTTTGATTCAAGAAACATTGAGTTTAAGCCAATTTAAGGAAAGAGAGGATAAAGAGTCATGGCAGTACAGAACAGTTTACAGAGATCAAGAGGAAACCAGAGATTAGGCATCTCGGCGTATCTGACCGCGGATGCGGTTAAGAATCAGATTAATCAGGTAGTAGGCGGTAAGGATGGACAGCGCTTCATTTCCGCCATCGTTTCGGCGGTCAACACAAACCCGGCACTGCAGGAATGCACGAACCAGTCGATCCTCTCCGGTGCACTCCTGGGCGAGTCGCTGAAACTCTCACCTTCGCCGCAGCTTGGCCAGTATTATCTGGTGCCATTCAATGACAAAAACAAGGGCAAGGTGGCGCAGTTCCAGCTCGGATACAAAGGATATATTCAGCTCGCCATCCGTTCCGGTCAGTATAAAAAGCTGAATGTTCTTGCAATTAAGGAAGGTGAGCTGATCCGGTTCGATCCGCTGAACGAGGAAATCGAAGTGCGGCTGATCGAAGACGAAGAGGAGCGGGAACAGGCCAATACCATTGGATATTATGCCATGTTTGAGTATACCAACGGATTCCGGAAAGCGATCTACTGGTCGAAACGGAAAATGGAAGCTCACGCACTGAAGTATTCCAAGGGATACCAGGCTAAGAAAGGGTATACCTTCTGGGAAAAAGATTTTGACGGCATGGCATACAAAACCATGCTGCGTCAGCTGATCAGCAAGTGGGGAATCATGTCGATTGATATGGCATCCGCGATTGATTCCGATATGGCGGTTATCAACGAGGACGGCACTAAAGATTATGTTGACAATGACGCTACTGTGTTTGATATGGAACCAGCGCAGGAAGCTACGCCACAGCAGAGTCAGCCTGAACCGGCAGTACCTGTAGATGCAAAAGCAGCGTTGTTTGGAAATAACTAAAAGAGAGGGAACCAACGATGAATAAAGTGGAATTACAGAATCTGGTAGGTGGACAGCTCCAGGAGAAATTTGAGCGGGCTTTTGAAAGCGTGATTGAGAATCTGCAGGACCCGAATACCTCGTTCAAAGTAAAAAGAGGAATCACGATCAAGCTGAGCTTCACGCAGAACGAGAACAGAGACGATGTGTCCGTGTCTGCGCAGGTAGTCGAGAAACTGGCACCACAGCAGGATATGAATACAAAATTCTACATCGGAAAGGATCTGCGCACCGGCGAGGTGTATGCCGAAGAATACGGAAAGCAGATCCGCGGTCAGATGAGCCTGAATCTGAACGATTCCAAGGCTGAAAAGCAGACTGAGGTAGTGGACGGCACTGTCGTGGATACTGAGACAGGCGAAATTTTAAGTGGAAAAAATGAAAATGTTGTTGATTTCAGAAAGGCTGCCAAGTAGGCAGGGGAGGTAAATAGTCATGATTAAAGAAGCATTACAGTACATCGTAGGACTTGGAAAAGCAGAGGAACACATGATCAACGGAGTTTGCTATTCTGACAAGCCGCTGCATCGAATCGATACATATTACCCGAAGGCGGATGCCATCGAAATGCATACGCTGACAAGTCTCGTGGATTATATCAAGTCCGAAGTGGATGAGATGCCGCCGCGAATGATCGTGGAAGTGAAAAGCCCGACTGAAGTGGAACTGTATTCCAAGCTGGATCCCAACCGCGATCGTGAGAGCCTTGTAGTGGCGAGTGCAAGAGTTCCGGCCTTCGAATTTGACCGTTTCGTGGAGCATGAGAAATTCTGCATTAACCTGCAGTCTAAGTTTTTAAAAAGCGATGACCGTGAGCTGATTCTGAAGTTTGCCGGAACGGTAGAGGCAGGAAGTGTTTCGGAGTATGGGGATGATGGAGTGACGCAGAAAGCAACCATTAAAACCGGTCTGGCATCCAAAGGTGATGCGATCGTGCCGAATCCGGTGTGCCTGCGTCCATACAGAACATTCCTTGAGGTAGAACAGCCGGAATCTGCATTTGTTTTCCGCATGAAGCAGGACAACTATGGCAGCGTAATGTGTGCCGTTTTCGAGGCGGATGGCGGTGCCTGGAAGATGGATGCAACCCAGGCAATCAAGGAGTATTTGCAGCGAGAGCTTGATGGAATGCCACAGTTTACCGTTATTTCATAACATACGATAAAAATCTCACCCGTGCAGCCGGAAAATGACTGCGCGGGGCAGATAGAAAGGATAGATACATAGTATGAACAAAGTAATTCTGATAGGCCGTCTGTGTGCAGATCCGGAAGTGAGATATTCACAGAATCAGAATCAGACCGCCGTTGCACGGTATCGTCTGGCAGTGGATCGGAGATTTAAGAGGGAAGGGGAGCAGACTGCAGACTTCATCAGCTGTGTTGCATTTGGAAAAGTGGCAGAATTTGCTGAGAAATACCTGCGGCAGGGAACGAAGATTGCCATTACCGGCCGGATCCAGACCGGCAGCTATACCAATAAGGACGGTCAGAAGATCTACACGACAGACGTAGTTGTAGAAGATCATGAGTTTGCAGAAAGCAAGGGAGCAAGCGCTGGGAACAACGGAACTACACAGCGGGCGGTGGATTCGGATGGGTTTATGAATATTCCGGATGACATCGGAGAAGAGTTGCCATTCAACTAGAAGGGGGCGCAGTATGGGAAAAATCAATAGCAGAGAAAAGGGCGCCCGGTTTGAACGTGAGCTTGCCAGAACATTCCGAGATTATGGTTACACGGGGAGTCGCCGAACCGCACAGTATTGCGGAAATACGGGTGATGCCTCCGATGTTGTAGGGCTGCCAGGCATCCATGTCGAGGCAAAGCATCAGGAAAAGATGTGTTTGTATGACTGGGTAGAGCAGGCAAAGCGTGATTCAAAAGGAACCGGCGACCTTCCGGCGGTATTCCACAAGAAAAATTACGCGGAAGTACTGGTAACAATGCCGCTTGATGACTGGATGCAACTGTATCGAGAATGGGAAGCCGGGCAGGAGTTGGAAGAAGGTGAAAAAGATGTCGGATGTCAAATGGATTAAGATTACAACGGATATGTTTGACAATCGAAAGATCCGGCATCTGAGAAAACTTCCGGAAGGGAATAGCATTGTTCTGATCTGGGTGATGCTTCTTGCTATGGCAGGAAAATGCAATGATCACGGGAAAATATATCTGACGGAAAACATTCCTTATACCCCTAAAATGCTGGCGGATGAGCTGGATTTTGAAGAAAATACGGTTCAGTTGGCACTGCAGGCATTGGAACAGTTGGATATGATCGTGCTGGACGATGGGTATTTTTCCATCACTGGCTGGGAAGAGCATCAGAACATAGAAGGAATGGACCGGATCCGGGAACAGAACAGAATCCGAAAGCAAAGGCAGAGGGAAAAAGAACGATTGATTGCGGAAAGTCGCGGGATGTCACGTGACAGTCACGCAACAGAAGAAGATAAAGATAAAGAAGAAGAAAAAGATATAGATAAAGAGAGTAAAGAGAAAGCAACCTGCCAGCAGGTTGTGGATCTGTACCACTCCATCTGCATTTCCTATCCTCGGGTTATTCAAATATCTGAAGCCAGAAAGTGGGCGATTCAAGCACGATTGAAGGTGTACACATTGGAACAGATCAAGACTGTGTTCGAAAAGGCAGAAGCGTCAATGTTTATGAAAGGCGCGAACAAGCGTAACTGGACGGCTGATTTTGACTGGCTGCTTAATGATGCAAATATAGTGAAGGTTCTTGAAGGCAAATACGATAATGGGGCGTGGAATAAAAAAGCGGAGGAGGAGTGGAAAACGTCCCATAGCAATAAATTCAATAATTTTCAGCAGCGGGACTACGATATGGGCGCGTTGGAACAGAAACTGCTTGAAAAAGACCAGAGTGTGGGAGAGTGAAAATGGAGAAATATGATCCGTGGCACGCTGGTGAGCACCAAAACACGGTGCCGCCAGTGCCTGCGGTGGGAAGGAAGAGAAGATGCAGAAAACGCCGGAAAAGGTAGAGAAGCAGATCCTGGAACTGTTGAAAGCGGGCATGACGCAGAAGGCAGTGCGGGAAAAGTTCGGAGTCGGGCACGCCGTCATTCGCAGAATCGTGGAAGAGAACGGTCTTCTACGGGCTGATCGGGAACTTGAACGGCATAAAAAGCTGGATTTTCCCCAGTATCTTCTGGATGACTGGGACGAAACAAGAATTGAATTATTGGAAAGGGCGAGAAGATGGCAGTGATTGGAATTGTTGTGTTCTGCGGTGCGTTGGTTGGCCTGTTTGCCTGGTTACTGAACCGGCCAGAGCGTCCGAAGGATCCGGAAGAGGACCGGGAGCAGGAAGAATATCTTACGGAATGGAGCAGGAATCATGGGAAGAATGAAAAAAGCAAAGTGGAAAAGTAGAGAAGAGCACAACGACTATATCCATGCTGAATGCTCTGGTTGTGGCTTTCAGGTTGAGAGTTATGATGCCGTTGAAACAGGAAGATCCAGTACAGAATATATCAAAGCAAAATGGAAGTTCTGCCCGAAGTGCGGAGCTAAAATGACAGTGTAGAACAAACAGAAAGGAGCCAGCCTCCGGCCGGGGCAAGGGTATACCGGGCTTCTTGGAAAAATGGGAGAATTAAGCACAGAGGAATGGAAGCAGCATAAAAAAATACAGAGAAGAGTATTGAAATACCCGGGAAGCAAATGGAATATTGCATCTCGATTAGTGGAATTGATACCGGAACACCGTAGCTATGTGGAACCATTTTTCGGCAGCGGTGCTGTGCTGTTTAATAAGCCGGTGTCTGATATCGAAACAATCAACGATCTGGATCATGATGTCGTAAATCTTTTTCGGTGCATTCAAGAGGATGCGGAGCGTCTGCGGATGGTGCAAATAGAGAATCGTCCCGCACTCGAAGTTATAGAAAGATTTAATTACAGCAATGTTTTTATGTATATTGATCCGCCGTATGTCTTAGGTACCAGAGCGCAAAAGCAATACCGGCATGAAATGCTGGATCAAGATCATGAGGAACTACTGAAAGTATTACTGAAGAGCCGTGCGAAGATAATGATATCCGGCTATGAATCAGAGATGTATAACGATTATCTTGTAGGCTGGGAAAAGAAACATTTTTCCAGTTGCGCAGAAACGGGGAAACCGCGGACGGAAACTGTGTGGATGAATTACAAGGCAGATCCGCAAATGAGTTTGGAGGATTTTCTGAAATGAAAGAGTTGATTATAGATTGCTTTGCTGGCGGGGGCGGTGCCTCCGTCGGCATCGAGATGGCACTGGGGCGGCCGGTAGATATAGCGATCAATCACGACCCGGACGCCATCCTGATGCACAAGACGAATCATCCGAACACGCTGCATCTGACGGAGGATATCTTCAAGGTCAACCTGCGGAAATACGTCAAAGATCAGCATGTGGCTCTGATGTGGGCAAGCCCGGACTGCACGAGTCACAGCAAAGCAAAGGGCGGTAAACCACGGGAGCGCGGTCTGCGGATTCTTCCGTGGGCTGTGTACAAGCATGCTAAGGAGATTCTGCCGGATGTGATTCTGATGGAAAATGTGGAAGAAATACAGCAGTGGGGGCCGCTGGATGAAAAGGGATATCCGATTCCGGAGAAAAAAGGCGAAGATTACAAGAAATTCATCAGGTCGATGAAAAGCCTTGGATACATATTCGATTGCCGGGAGCTGGTTGCTGCCGATTATGGAGCACCGACCACCAGAAAACGATGGTATGCAGTGTTCCGGCGGGATGGAAAAGAGATCCGGTGGCCGGAGCCTACACACAGCAGAGAGAACGCCGGTTTGAAGCGTTGGGAAGAGTGCGGAGATTATATTGATTGGTCAGACCTCGGTACATCAATTTTTGACAGGAAAAAGCCACTGGCCGAAGCTACACAGAAGCGTATAGCCAATGGCATCAAGAAGTATATCATCGATACGCCTGATCCCTATATTGTGAAAGATAAGGATGCACTGGCATTTATCATCCAGTACCACGGAGAGACACGAGACGGAGATTCCAGAGGGCAGCTTCTGACGGAGCCGATCAAAACGATTGATACATCAAACCGTTACGGGCTGGTGACTGCATTCGTTACCAAATATCATAAATCCGGCGTCTGGCAGGGATGTGATGAGCCAATATATCCAATAGATACTTCATCAGGCGATTTTGGGATAACCGCTGCTTTCATCACAAAGTATTATAAATCCGGCATCGGACAGGGATGCGATGAGCCACTGCATACCATAACGACTTCGCCCGGGCATTTTGGGCTGGTGTCTGCGTTTCTGATCAAATACTATGGGGCTGGATGCGGACAGGTGCTCGACCGGCCGTTGGGGACAATTACTACAAAAGACCGGTTCGGACTGGTAAACGTGATTTTAAACATTAAAGGTGAAAAATATATCATCTATGATATTTTTCTTCGGATGTTGAAACCGGAAGAACTGAAGCTGATGCAGGGATTCCCGAAAGACTACATCATCAGCCGAGATTACAACTGGAAAAGTTATCCGGTTGCAAAGCAGGTGGCGCGGATCGGAAACAGCGTGGTGCCGATTATGGCGCAAAAGCTGGTAGAAGCCAACTGCCCGTACTTAAAAGTAGGGGAGCGGGCGCCGAACCTCAACATCGATGACAGCCAGGAGCAGTTGAGGTTTGCGTAAAATAGGAGGATTGAATATGAACAGTGAAGGCTATCGTGATCCGACCGCAGACAGGGCGATTCGAAATGCCGGCCGCCTGCCGAGACCGATTTGGAATGTGGTCAAGGCTGTACGGGAAGTCCTGAACGTGTCGCATCTGGAATTGGTCGAAATCAGAATGAGAGACAGAACAACCGGAAGAGAACATAAGTGGGGAGGTGATACCAATGGAGAAAAAGGTTCTGGAGCAGTACATAGACGCATGCGAGCTGATCAAAGAGACGGAAAAGGACATTAGACGGCTGAAAAAGAAGCGGAAGACAATCGTACAGACTTCCGTCTCCGGGAGCAATCCGGATTTTCCTTACAATCCGCAGCACTTCAAGATCGCAGGGACAGCATTCACGTACGAGGAGGACTCGCGCCTGCGGTACGAGGAGAAGATCTTAGAGGAGCGTAAGGAGAACGCCCAGCGGTTAAAAACGGAAGTGGAGCAGTGGATGAACCACATCCCGCAGAGAATGCAGAGGATCATCAAATACAAGGTTTTTGAGGGAATGAGCTGGAGCCAGGTAGCTAGTAAACTCGGGAGAAAAGCCACGGAGGGCAGTGTGAAAATGGAATTTCAAAGATTTTTCGAGAAAGAGTAAACTTTGTTACGTTTGTTACATATGTTACGATTCAAAATGTTATAGTGTATCATGGAAGAACGGCAGGAAGGGTTTCATCTTTTCTTTACCTCCTTGTGAATGTATTTTGAGCGGCGGTCAGGTGTCACAGCCTGGCCGTTGATTTGGCAGGCATCAGCCCGTGGAAAAAGCCCGAATGATGCACGGTGCAGATTGGTACCATGCACCTATTGGAACGTAGCTCAAGGAGAGCGCAGAGACGCCGGCACGAGGCGCAGGTTCGAGTCCTGCCGTTCCAACTCTCCATTGACTGGAGAATCATCCCCCATATACTTTTTCAAAACGTCCTGTAGAAATACGGGACGTTTTGTAGTATGATAGAATAAATTATGTGGAGGAAGATATGGAAAAAGAGATTACACTTAAAGATATTTATTTGGGTAGGGCGGATGGTTCCCAAGAAGCTGAGGACAAAAATTTTGAAAATCTTTTTTATAAAGGAAATAAAAAATACGATTTATTGAATGAAAATCACGACAAATTTATTATTTCTGGAAGAAAAGGAACCGGAAAAACAATTTTAGCCAAATATTTCGAAAAAGAAAAAAATAAAGAAGGCATTCCAACTAAGATTTTAAATAAAAGAGAACTTATTTTGAAATTGTATCTCGAAAAAGGAAAGTATGCGTTGGACAGACAGGAAACAGAACTGTTTATCGAATATACTCTTTTGTGTGAAATGTCAAAGTTACTGCTGGAAAACAAAAGAAAATTTTTTCAATTAAAAAATGTATTTAAATCTTGGAAAATATACAAAAATCTAAAAAAGTTAGAAGATTTGGTAGAAGATAGATTTCCAAGCCAAAATTATAACAGAGATTCATATAACACTACAAATAATTTTGAAACTGGAGTTAATAATGAATTGAAAAATGAAAATGTTGCTATAGGCGCTAATGCAAAAGCGGGATATAGTATCGATGAAAGATTTCAAAAAAGTCCTTATTACCAAATATTAGATAGTATAAAAAAGGCTTTGTTTTACTTAATGAAAATAGTGCCTGTAAATGTTATATTCGATGATTTGGATGAGATGGAGGAAAAACTGGATGAAAATGAGAATTTAATACGATTTTTGATTGATTTTATAGAAGTATCGAATGCTTTAAATACACAATTAAGAAAATATGGCATATTTAACAGCCGTATAATCATTCTTATAAGATCAGATATAATAAAGCTTTTAAATGAAAACTCGTCAAATTTAAATAAGATAATTTCTGATTCGGAAATTCGCCTAAACTGGATAAAAAAAGTTAAAGAGGATGAAATGCATCCACTCATGGAATTGATTGTAACCAAAATAAAGAAGTCAAATTCTGAATTGTCCAATCTGAGCAATGAAGAAATAGTGAAAAGATTTTTTCCTCAGAAAGTTAATGGCATTCCGGTGATGGATCACATGCTAAATTGTAGTTTTGGAAGGCCAAGAGACATTGTTACAATGTTAAATGTGATTAAAAACGAATTTCCTGATAAAAATTGTTTTTATGCAGATTTATTTAAAAGTACACAACAAGAGTATTCGAACAAATTTACAGATGAGCTGAGAAATGAGTTATCAACACATTATGAAGCATCAGTTATCAATGAATGTTTCAATATAATTCATTTAATAAATAAACGTACTTTTTGGATTTCAGATATAGAAAAAGTATTAGAAGAAAATAATGAAAAAATTTCTTATTTCAAAAGCAAGGAACAATTTGCTGATTTCATATATGCATATGGAATTGTTGGAAACATTTGGAGCAATGAGGGAACTAAAAAAAATAATTTTTCGTGGAAATATAGAGAGGATGGATTTGAAACTCCAGATTATAATAAAAAATTCTATTTGCATATTGGATTAAGAAAAACATTGTTAGGGTAAAAAAGAAGGGATTGCATCCGCAATCCCTCTCTTTACGAGAGCGTCTACATCTCTCCACATATAATTATATACTACTATTAAGCGTTTTCTGGTGCTTACAAACGTATTATATGTCTTAGAAATAGGATCCGCAAGCTTTTTTAGAGAAAATTAACGAAAAGTTCACATTTAATATTGAGGTATAATTCAGAATAAATGGAACTGGTGTTGCTATTTTATGTAAAAATAAAACGAATGAGAGATGGTGAGCTGGATGACGAAAGGAAAATATGAATATTGGCTGACGCCGGAAGGCTTGCTGCTACTTGATTTGTAGGTACTGCGGGATGTGCTGATTATATAATTTAATGAAAGCGAGTAGGGTGAAAAAAGGTTAAAGAAGGGAGGTGTGCATAATGCTAAGGCCCAAACAGATAAGGTGCTTGGAATTAATGATAAAAGGCGATATGACGGATAAAAAAATTGCAGAGGCAATTAACATAACACAAAAAACAATATGTGATTGGAAGAAAAATGATGTTGAATTTCAAGAAGAATATAAAAACATGATGCGCAAGTCTTTGCAATATGCAGCACCAAAAGCCTTTAGAAAACAAATGTCCTTACTGGACTCAAACAATGATATGGTGGCTCATCTAGCTGCCAAAGACATAATGGATAGGGCGGGATTTAATCCAATAGAAAAAATGGAACAACAAGTTGATATGGATCTCAACATCACGATTGACTACGGGGAGGACGATTCCGGATGAATATAAACGTCCAGATGAATCCGGGCTTCAAAGAAGTTGACCGTTCCCGGAAAAGATATATCGTTATGAAAGGCTCTGCTGGATCAGGAAAGAGTGTTGATACGGCGCAGAATTATATCCTGCGGCTGATGCAGGATCCGGGAAGAAATCTTCTATGTGTTCGAAAGGCGGACGTGACAAACAGGGATAGCACTTTTGCAGAATTGCAGGGTGCTATTTTTCGTATGTTTGGGGAGCAGTATAAGAGATATTGGCACATCAACAGTTCCAACATGATTATGGAGTGTAAGATCAACCGGAATCAGATCATTTTCCGTGGAGTCAATGATGAGAAACAGCGTGAAAAGCTGAAATCCATTACTTTCAAGCGTGGAAAGTTGACCGATGTGTGGATTGAAGAAGCCACGGAAATTACGCAGGCGGACTTCGAGATCATTGATGACCGTCTCCGTGGTGAACTGCCGGATGGACAGTTCTATCAGATCCGGATGACGTTCAACCCGGTATCGGCGTACCACTGGATTAAGCGTGTGTTCTTTGACCGGTCAGATCCGGATGTTCTGACACATCAGTCAACCTACGAGCAGAACCGCTTTATCGATGATGCCTACCGAAGACGTATGATGCGGCGTAAGGAAGTGGATCCAGAGGGGTATCGGGTATATGGCCTGGGGGAATGGGGCGAGGTCGCCGGACTGATCCTCAAAAACTATGTTGTCGAAGAATTTGACTGTTCACCGGAACGATTCGATTACATGGTCAATGCACAGGATTTCGGATTCAATCACGCCAATTGCATCGGTGAGGTTGGCTTTAAGGATGGTGAGTTGTATCTATGCCGGGAACTGTACGTGTATGAGATGGACACGGACGAGATCATCCGGCTGGCGGAGGGGCAGTTCAACAAGCGCCTGCGCATGTGGTGCGATTCTGCGGAGCCGGACCGTATCAAGATGTGGCAGAAGGCGGGATACCGCGCAAAAGGCGTGCAGAAGGAGCCGAACAGCGTGCATGCCCAGATAGATTACCTGAAACAGCACAGAATCCATATTTACCCGTCCTGCGTCAATACAATAAAAGAAATTCAGCAATGGAAGTGGAAGAAGGATGAGCGTACCAACACTTATCTCGAAGAGCCAGTTCCATTTTTTGATGATGCCATGGCGATGCTTCGATACTCCATTGAGGAAGAACGCAAGGCGAAACCACGGCTGAACAGAAAGGTGAAAGGAGGGATATAGAAGTGCGAACGAATTTGTATAGGCTACCGTCGGAAGAGACGCTGACAGATGCCAAATTGAACGAATTTATCATGCGGCATTCCGGAGAGTGCGCATTTAGATACAGCATGCTGCAGGAGGCCTACGAGACGGATTACCCGATCCTGCATGAGCCGTTAAAGCCCAAGTGGAAGCCGGACAACCGGATCATGGTCAACTTTGCGAAATACATCGTGGATACGATGAACGGCTTCTTCATCGGGCATCCGATCAAACTGCAGGTAGACGATGGAAACGAAGCGGTTGAGAAATATGTTGATTTTCTGGATCAGTATAATGATCAGGACGATAACAATGCCGAACTGTCCAAGATCTGCAGTATCTTCGGCAAAGGCTATGAAATGTATTACGTAGATGAGAACGGAAATATCGGTATCACCTATCTGAGCCCGCTGGATGCATTCATGATCTACGACGATTCCGTGCTGGAAAGGGAACGATATTTCGTGCGGCTGTATTACGATTCGAATCAGATCCTTCATGGAAGCGTATCGGACGAGACGAAGGTCCGCTGGTTTACAATCAAAGGAAAATTACTCTGGGATGCAGACGAGAAGATACACGGCTTCGACGGCGTTCCGGCATCGGAGTACGTAGAAAACAAGGAGCGTATGGGAATCTTCGAGCCGGTCCTTACGATGATTAATGCATACAACAAGGCGATCAGCGAGAAAGCCAATGATGTTGACTATTTCGCGGATGCCTATCTCAAGGTTCTTGGTTCCAAGCTGGAAGAAGACGATGTGGCGCATATCCGGGATGACAGAATCATTAATTTCGACGGGGACACCGAACGGTTGATTGTCGAATTTCTTCAGAAACCGGATGGTGATACCACGCAGGAGCATCTGATCGATCGTCTGGAAAAGCTCATTTTCCATATCAGCATGGTGGCCAATATCTCGGATGAGAATTTTGGCACCAGTTCCGGCATCGCCATGAAATATAAGCTGCAGGCAATGAGTAACTTGGAAAAAACGAAAGAGCGGAAATTTACCAGCGGAATGAACCGGAGGTATCGTCTGATTTTCTCAAATCCGGTCTCAGGAATGAAAAAAGATGACTGGGTGAAGATCCATCCACATTTTACACCAAATTTCCCGGCAAACCTGCAGGAAGAGGCAGAGATCGCGAAGAATCTGGAAGGTGTGGTCAGCCAGGAAACACAGCTCGGGGTGCTGTCTATTGTGGACAATGTACAGGATGAAATCAAGAAAATTGATACCGATCAGAACAAGGTGAGAGCGGATCCAGTGATGAAGCAGATGTTTGGCGGCGGTGGACAGGATGACGAGTAAGGAATACTGGCAGAAACGTGAGACGGAACATGCCAAGAAGAATAAGATGTCTGAGCAGACCTATGCAGAAGAGATCCGGAAGACCTATGCGTATATGGCGGATCAGATTCAGAAGGAAATCGATGGATTTTACGCAAAATACGCCAATGCTGAGAAGATTTCGCTGGCAGAAGCAAAGAGAAGGGTTTCCAAGCTCGATATCGAAGAGTATGGCAGGAAAGCGGCGAAATACGTCAAAGAAAAAGATTTTTCCGACCAGGCGAATGAAGAGATGCGGCTGTACAATGCAACCATGAAGATCAACCGTCTGGAACTGCTGAAAGCCAATATCGGGCTGGAAATGGTATCCGGTTTCGATGAACTGCAGAAATATTTTGACAAGACGCTGACACAGCAGACAATAGAAGAATTTCGCAGGCAGGCGGGTATTCTTGGCAATTCCGTGCAGGAAAATGGGAAAATGGCGCGGGCAATTGTCGATGCGTCATTCCATAACGCCACTTATTCCGATCGAATCTGGATGTATCAGGATATGCTGAAAGCAGAGCTGGACAAGCTGCTGAAAACAGGGCTAATCCAGGGCAAGAACCCGCGGGAGCTTGCGGTGCACCTGCAGAAACGCTTCGGTGCAAGCCGGGAGGATGCAGAGCGGCTCATGGTCACGGAGCTTGCCAGAGTCCAGACAGAAGCGCAGAAGCAGTCCTATATTCGAAATGGATTCGAAGAATATACATACGTTGCCTGCGGGAATGCAGATGTCTGCGAGCGGTGCCAGGTGTTGGATGGTAAGCATTTCAAAGTGCAGGATATGATGCCGGGGACGAACGCGCCGCCGATGCATCCGCGGTGTCACTGCTCCACGGCAGCCTATGAAGACAGTGCAGAATATGAGAAATGGTTGGACTTTCTGGAACAGGGTGGTACCACAGAAGAATGGGAAGCATCGAAAAACAGAAAGGCAAGATATAAAGACAACGAAGGAATATTCCAAACATTGGATGGCAGATCAAAGGGGCGAGACGTTATCAAACCTCGAAATATCATGAAAGAAATGAAAAAGTCCAGCATCGGAACGGAAATGTTGGAATATCTTCAGGAAAATGATATTCAAATAAAGGTATGGTACGGAGTTGATGTTGATGAAGGACTGGACGGACTTTTCGAAGATGGAGAAATCAACATTTATGCTGATAATACCAAAACGGTTCGTGAAACGGCTATTACGGTGATTCACGAGGCCACGCATGCCAAAATCAACAAGCCAAATACCAAAAGTCAAGAACTGCAATGCTATGTGAACGAGTACAGGCATCAAAACATTGAATTGACAGAGAAAGTGCTCCAGGATATAATTAATCATATAAATGATAAATATCCGAATCTGAAATGGGAGTGATTGTTTATGACGAATACTCTGAATATTCCGCCTCATGAGAGAGTAAAGCTCTTGAGGAAAGGCGAAAAAGTTTTGTGCAAAAAATGTAAAACAGGAATCATGATTCCTGTTGGCGACCGTGAAAAAACCAATACTTTTTACTGTGATTCTTGCAAGAATCAGTTAATTATCAACTGATGATAAGGAGACGGTGCAAATGGCTCAGAATGATTACTTTGTGATCGTATATCAGGTACTGAAATATCTGTATGAATGTTTGAAAAAGGGTGAAAAACCAGAAGCGTGTTACCTTACGGCATCAGCCTATAATATTCCCGAAAATTATTGGCAGTATATCATTTTAAGCTTGATTACAGAAGGGTATGTAAAAGGTATTGCCGTCAATCATACGAAAGATGGCGTTCTTTTAGGCGATCTGCCCGATACCATTATCACGCCGAAAGGTATTTCCTATCTGTTCGAAAATTCGTTGCTTGAAAAGGCAAAAAGGACGTTGAAGGACGTAAAAGAGATGGTCCCGTTCGTATAAAACTGTTTAAGGAGCAAAAACGATAATGGCAAAGAATGACATGGAAGTAATCATGTATAAAATACTGAGATATCTGTACGAATGCATGAAACTCGGCGTAGAACCGGAACTCGAACAGTTTGCCTGGAATTCAAAATTATTTGATATTCCGCAAAGCTATTGGTGCAAGATCATTGTAACACTTGTAAGGAAGGGATATATTACAGGGTTTGCAGTCATTGACAAAACAAAAGACGCGCCAATGCTCCAAACAGACAGACCATTTGAGATTACGTTTGAGGGCGTACAGTTCCTGGAAGAAAACAGCCGTATGCAGAAAGCAAAAGAATATTGTGCCGAAACATTCAACGTGATCTTGTCTGCATTACTTGGCGCAATTATTTCATAGTTACCACCAGTCGAGAGACCGGTGGTATTTTTATACACATTTTTAAGAAAGGACAAGGTGAAATATGATTATCACAGGAATGGCTCACTTCGAGAGTGTAGCACAGAAGAAACTCGTTGAATGGTACCACAAGAACAGACCGGAGGTTCAGATCGACCTTGGAAATGTATTCGTGGTATGGTCATGCAAAACACTTCAGAATTACAAGTGCCTTGCATCTACGACTATCAGCGGAGATGGCATCTATGCTGAGTACACCTATAACGGGGACAAGCAGGAACTCTACGAAGATGTATACGGTAAAATAACTAATACATGCCATACAGAAGAATAGGAGGTAGTGAATTATGAAATTCAAAGAAGCATTTAAAGAAATGAAATCTGGACTCGCGGTAAAATTACCGTCATGGGCTGGATACTGGTGTTGGGATGAAGAAGCTCAGACGATTCTCATGTACACCAAAGATGGCGGCTGTCTGGACATTAGAGAAACACAGAGAGTGGAGTATACGCTTCAGAACATTCTTTCAGATGAGTGGATTTATGCTGATGGTCGAAACTGTCCGATTCTTGGCGGAGAGGCAACCTTTTCATTTGGAGAAGCAATTAAATATCTGAAACGCGGCATGAAGGTTACAAGAAAAGGATGGAATGGCAAAAAGCAGTACATTCAGCTCGCCACTGGGATTTCTTATAAGACGCCGGATGGGGAGATCGTGAATTGCGAGCATGATGCTATCGGAAACATGGCTATCGCATTTGTCGGAACATCAGGAGTACAGATGGGATGGCTCGCAAGTCAGGCAGATATGCTTGCGGATGATTGGGTGTTTGCAGATTAGGATGATTAATCATGAAAAAATTGTTTATTTCACAGCCAATGAAAGGAAAGTCTGATGAAGACATCCTGGCAGAACGCCAGAAAGCAATCAAAAGCGCAGAGGAGAAGATCGGAGAGCCAGTAGAGGTTATTGATTCTTTCTTCCAGGAAGCTCCGGTGGACGCAAAGCCACTCTGGTTCCTTGGAAAATCCCTGGAACTTCTGGCTGGTGCTGACATTGCCTACTTTGCGAAAGGCTGGCAGGATGCCAGAGGGTGCAAGATCGAAAATACATGTGCTATTGAGTACGGTATTCCGGTCATTGAAGATTACACAGCAGAGTAGAAAAGCGGTGATCCATACATCTCCCACCGGCAGGGAACAGCCGGAATGAAAGGATGTGATGACTGTTGATTGATGTAACGGTAAGAAAATACCGATTGACTGTGTCCGGTCATGCAATGTACGCACCGCATGGGCAGGATATTGTCTGTGCGGGCGTTTCCAGCCTTGTGCGGACGCTGATCCACTCGATTGAGGATCTGACAGGGGATGAAATAGAATACGAAGTATCGCCCGGATGGGTTGATATACAGTATGGGAATCTATCAGAGAGAGCAAGAACTCTGGTGGATTCCTTTTTTGTCGGCATCTGTCTGATGGTCGATGAATTTCCGGAGCATGTCCGGATCGTGTAACCGATGTGACCGAAATGTCGTTAAACTATGATTCCGGAGCAACGGCACGGGGCTATTACAGAACGGGACGGGGCAGAAAGGACAGAAAAATAATGAAGCGCAAAAACAACCATTATCATTGGAGAATCCCGATGATCAACCTGCAGGTATTTGCAGACGGCGAAGGAGACGGCAGCGGAGCCGGAGACGGAAACGAGGACGGAGCTGGAGCAGGTTCTGGAGATAGCGGCAATGAGATGTCGTTTGATGATTTTCTGGGGCAGGCAGAGAATCGCGCGGAGTTCGACCGCAGAGTGCAGAAAGCGGTAAATACAGCAGTGACCAAAGCGCAGGAAAAGTGGCAGGCACTGACTGATGATAAGCTTTCAGAGGCGGAAAAGCTGGCGAAGATGACAAAGGAAGAGAAAGCGGAGTATAAAAACCGGAAGTTGGAAAAGGAACTGGCAGATCTGAAACGGCAGAATTCGCTCTCGGAAATGTCAAAGACGGCCAGAAAGATGCTGGCAGATGAAGAAATCAACATCCCGGATGAACTTCTGGCACATCTGGTATCGGAAAGCGCTGAGGATACCAAGACGGCAGTCGAAGCTTTCACAAAGATGTACAAGGATGCAGTACAGGCTGCCGTAAAAGATGCCCTGAAAGGAAATGCCCCAAAGGGCGGATCCGGCGGAAAAGGCGCTGTGACAAAAGAACAGATTCTTGCAGTCAGCAACCCAATTGAACGGCAGCGGCTGATTGCGGAAAATATTGCATTATTTCAGTAGGAGGAAAACAGCATGCATAGAATTGGAAAATTAGGGCTGCAGGTATTTGCGGCACCGGATAACATGACAGGTCAGGAACAGATCCAGGTAAAAGCCCGCGAGATTGATTTCGTAACATCTTTCGGCAAAAACATTCAGGCGCTGCTTGATGTCCTGGGCATTATCCGAATGATCAAGAAAGATAACAACACCGTTTTAAATACAAAAAAGGTGACAGGAAACCTGCAGTCCGGTGAGGTCGCAGAGGGCGAAGAGATCCCGTACTCCCAGTACGCTGTGGAAGAAATTCCGTTTGATACTATTAAAATCAGCAAGTATCGTAAGGGAGTAACCCTGGAGGCAATCGCGGAAAAGGGATATGATGCCGCAGTACAGGATACCGACGAAGAGTTCAAAACCGATCTGCAGAACGTTGTCATGGATAAGCTGTACGCACAGCTGAAAGCAGGTTCTCTGACCGGCCATGAAAGCACTTGGCAGATGGCAGTTGCTATGGCAATTGGAAAGGTTAAAGATAAGTTCAAAAAGATGAGAAGAACGGCTACCGGCGTAGCAGTATGGGTAAATACACTGGATGTGTATAAATATGTCGGTGCCGCGGATATCTCCCTGCAGACAGCGTTCGGCTTTGAGTACATGAAGAAATTCCTTGGCGCTGATGTTGTCTTCGTAAGCTCTGAAATCCCGGAAAACGTCGTCATTGCTACTCCACTCAACAACATCATCGGATATTACATCGATCCGGGCGACTCTGAGTTCGTAAAAGCTGGCCTCAGCTATACAACGGACCCGACTACTCATTTTATCGGTTTCCATGCACAGGGTACTTACGAGAGAGCAATTTCGGATCTGTACGCTATTATGGGTCTGCGCTTATTCTGTGAGTACCTGGATGCCATCGCCTACATCTCCGTTGGTGGCGCGGATACACAGACTCTTGGAAAACTGACCGTAACGGCGGCAGAAGGATCTGAAACGGGAAAAACAAAGATCTCCGTAAAAGAGCAGCTGATGTCTATGAAAAACTGTTGGAAGTACAAAGATGCGGCATCCGCGACTGCCGTGAAATACGGCGATGACGTGAAAAACTGGAGCAAATGGGATGGAGAATCCGAAATCGCATCTACAGCAACCCATCACATCACGCTGGTTGAGTGTGATCAGAACTATAAAGCAGTCCGTTCCGGCGATGTAACAGCAGCTGTGAAGAGCTGAGAAGGAGGAACCTATGTACAGGGTGATTGAATACTTTACGGATCTTCATGACGATGACCATGAGTACCGAGAGGGTGATGTTTTCCCACGCGAGGGAATCAAGGTATCGAAAGAGCGTCTGGAAGAGCTTGCTTCGGATAAAAACCTGCGTGGAACCCCGGTGATCGAACTGGTAAAAGAACCAGAGAAGTAGGAGGCAGCCTATGATCGAAGATCTGAAACTGCTTCTTGGGATGGAAGATACGGACAAAAAGACAGAACAGCAGTTACAGCTGATTCTGAATGCCACGAAACAGCGGCTGAAATTTCTTCTTGGCGGTCTGGAGCCGCCGGAAGAAATGGAATACATCATATTGGATGTTTCAGTCATTCGATTCAACCGAATCGGATCAGAAGGGCTCTCCTCTCACAGTGTTGAGGGCGAGAGCCTTTCCTGGTCTGAAAATGATTTTGCCGGGTACATGGATGATATTCAGTCTTATCTGGACAGCCAGCGGGAGGCAAGGAAGGGAAAGGTGAAGTTTCTGTGAGATACGATACGCCAATTTTCTTCCGGCGAGTCCTGCCGGGTGAGTATGATCCAACGACTGGAAACTATGCCGACGATCAGGTAACAGAGGTGCGGAAAATGGCATCTGTGATGGATACGCGGGCGGAAATCATGCGGATCGTATACGGCGGGATCCGTCAGGGCAGCGTGACAGTGCAGCTCCAGAACCATTATCAGAAGCCGTTTGACAGGATCCGGATTGGAAACACGACCTACAAAGTGGACTATACGCGGAAATTACGTGTGAAACAGACTTTTATTTTATCGGAGGTGGTTTGATGCCGAAAATCAAGCTGGAAGGAATGGAGAAGCTGCAGGTCAAATTGAAGAAAAATGTGCAAATGAACGATGTTAAGCGGATTGTGAAAAGTAATGGGGCAGCCCTGCAGGAGTCGGCGCAGAGAAAGGTACCGGTGGATACTGGTAACTTGAAACGAAGCATTGGACTTGAGATCCGGGATAGCGGTCTTACAGCGGAAGTGGAGCCTACAGCAGAGTATGCGGCATACGTGGAGTATGGAACCCGATATATGAACGCACAGCCGTATATGCGCCCTTCCTATACAGCACAGAAAGAGAAATTCAAATCTGATCTGAAAAAGCTTACGAGGTGACACGATGGATCCACAGCAGGAATTATTCAGTGCATTGCTTCTGGAATTGAAAAAACAGTATCCAGGCAGTGTGTATGACACGTTTTTACCGTCGGAAGGCACACCATATCCGTTTGTCTATCTGGCAGACAGTGATTTGAATGACAGAGCCAATAAAACAGCCGTGTTCGGCATTGTAAGCCAGACAATCCACGTCTGGCACGACAATCCGCGGCAGCGAGGCACAGTTTCACAGATGATTCTGCAGATCAAGCAGATTTGCAGACAACTGGAACATACCGGCAGCTTCTCCTGGTCCGTGCAGGACTTGAATCAGAGAATATTGCCGGACACAACTACCAACCAGCCACTTCTTCACGGCATCGTGGAAGTGACTTTTTTATTCAGTTAGGAGAACAGCATGAGAAAAACAATTGATTTACAGTTATTCGCAGATGCGGTACGTGGTAAAAAGATCGTTTATCTGTACCGCCTTAAAAAAGATGCGGCTAAAAATGCAGCTACAGCATTAGCGTTTACGACAGAGAACGGCAGAACGACAAGCAAGGATGCAGATACCACAGAGACCAAGGACGGCACGATTCGAACCCCGGGAGCAGCCGAGGTTGAGATTACGGCAACCAGTATTCTTGCCAAGGGCGACACACTGATCGACTCTCTTGAAGATGCCATGATCAATGATGAACTGGTCGAGATCTGGGAAGCAAATCTGGATGAACCAGCATCCAGCGGAAGCAATAAATTCAAGGGAAAATATTTCCAGGGTTACGTAACGGAGCTGGAAAAGACTTCGAATGCCGAGGATATGGTAGAAGTATCCCTTACCTTTGGCGTAAACGGAACCGGCGAGAAAGGCGATGTGACAGTGACAGCCGCACAGCAGGAAGTAGCGGCATACGTATTTACAGATACGACAAAAACAGGAGCGTAAAAGAACAGTTGAGGGCGAGAAATCGTCCTCTTTTTGATAGTAAAGGAGAAAAATGATATGGAACTTACAATCAATGGACAGGTGTATCAGTTTAATTTTGGCATGGGATTCATGAGAGAAATGAACAAGAAAGTAAGCATGCCGGTAGACGGAGTAAAAGATGCCAAGAAGAATATTGGCCTGAGATACGCTGTGGCAGGGATCATGGACGGAGATGTAGAGGCTCTTGAGGATCTGTTACTCGTAGCGAATAAAGGGCAGAATCCGAGAGCAACTACAGAAATTCTGGATGAATATATTGATGATTCGGATACCGATATCGATCAGCTCTTCGAAGATACGATGGGTTTCTTAAAGAATGCAAATGCTACGAAGAAATGCGTCCAGAATCTCGAGAAGACGATCGAGGAAGAAAAAGCGAAGAAGTAAGTGACATATCCCATGAAGAGGTGAACTTTGAAGAACAATACCGGGAAGTTGCAATCAGCTGCTTCCGGTATCTGGGATTCACATCGTTTGAACAGGTTGATCGTCTGACGATTGCACAGTACGAAATTATGATGGAAGCGCTGAGATATCGAATAGTAGACGACGAATACAGGGCACATCGGCAGGCATTTCTGAATTTTGCTGCCCAGGCGCAGAAAAAATCTGGGAAGAAAACAGTGCCAGTATACAAAAGATTCCGAAATTTCTTCGACTATGAAAAAGAATTAAAAAATGTGAAGGAAAAGAAACATAAGAAGAGCGATCCGCGTTTTGTTGGAATATCCAAGTTGTTAAAGAAAGGAGGGCGAACAGATGGCAGAATCTTATAGCGTAAAAGCGGTTTTGTGCGCGGAAGATAAAAACTTCTCGTCAATGATGAAATCATGTAGCAGTTATGCTGATAATCTGAAAAATACGCTTACAAGTGGAATTGGATTTGGTGCTATGGCGGCGATTGGATCCAAGGCAGTCTCGGCAATCGGAAGCGGACTGAAAAGCTTGACTGCTGGTGCAATAAGCGCTGGCGCGAATTTTGAGAATGCTATGTCGTCTGTAGCAGCTATTTCCGGAGCTACAGGATCCGACTTTGATAGACTGTCTGAAAAGGCAAAACAGCTTGGAAAATCCACGCAGTACACCGCAAGCGAGACAGCTTCTGCGATGGAGTATATGGCAATGGCCGGCTGGAAAGCTGAGGATATGTTAAATGGAATCGAAGGTGTAATGGATCTAGCCGCAGCGTCGGGAGAAGATTTGGCAGGCGTTTCTGACATTGTAACAGATGCGATGACAGCGTTCGGCTTATCAGCAGATGGCACAACCAAAATTATTAAAGATGGTTTTACGAAAGAAGTTTCTAACGCTTCACATTTTGCTGACGTTCTTGCAGCGGCTTCGGCCAATTCCAATACAAATGTTGCCATGTTGGGTGAATCATTTAAATATGCGGCTCCGGTAGCTGGATCGTTAGGCTATAGTGTAGAAGATACAGCCATCGCTCTCGGTCTCATGGCTTCATCAGGATTGAAAAGCAGCATGGCCGGAAGTAGCCTTCGAACTATTCTGACGAATCTTGCAAAGCCAACAGATGATATCAGTGACGCAATGGATTATTTGGGCATATCGTTGCAGAATGGTGATGGCTCGATGAAGTCTCTGATGGACATTGTAACCGATCTGCGCGGTGCATTTGGACAATGCAAAATGCCAATGGATCAGTTCCAAGAGAACCTTGCAAAACTTGACGAAAAGTATGCCAATGGAGAGCTGACAGAAAAGAAGTATAATGAAGCATTAGCAGATTTAACGGAAAAGGCTTATGGAGCAGAGGGAGCGTTAAAGGCCAAATACGCCGCTACGTTAGCTGGAAAAGAGGGTATGTCAGGTCTGCTTTCAATCGTGAGTGCGGCACCAGAGGATTTTGACAAGTTAACCAATGCCATTTATAACAGTGACGGTGCAGCCAAAGAAATGGCAGAGATCAAAATGGATAATCTTCAGCACGATGTCGTGAAACTGCAGTCTGCTATGGAAGGACTTGGAATTACTGCATTCAACCAGGTTGGCGGAAAAATGAGAGGTTTGGTTGGCATCGCAACTGAGACGGTTGGAAAAATTGATGAAAAGCTTGCCAGCGGAAAAGGGATCGAAAAGGCTGTCGATAAAATAGAATCAATGGTTGAGAAAGCAAAACCATATTGGGATATTTTCAAAACGGACGCATTGGAAGCGGGAACGGCACTGGGCAATGCGGCTGGGGCGATCATAGGAGATATCAAGAAGCTTTCAGGTTCTTTTGGTAGCACAGAAAGTATTGAAAATTTCTCTACCACTTTGGGAGAGGTCAAAGATGGAATTGTAGCAGTTTCGGGATTTTTGAAAAAACATTCGGACGCGATTGCAAAAGTAGCGGTGGCACTTCCGAAACTCTTGATTGCATATAAAGGCTTTAAAATCGTTAAGGCTGTAGCACCGTTTGTTGGCGCATTTACAGGAGCTGTTGGAGGGCTGGCAAAGGCTGGACTCGGGAAAATCGCACCTGGGCTATTTGGTGTTTCAAAAGGCCAGGAGGCGGTTGGAAAATCCAGCGGCGGTAGTGCGAAGAAAATGGTAGCGTCTGCCAAGGCTTTTATGATGATGGGCGTTGGAGTGCTGGCGATCAGCGCAGGATTCTACTTGCTTGCACAGTCGGCAATTGCAGTAGCCAATGCTGGTCCGGGGGCAATAGCTGTTTTTGCCGGTTTGATTGGCGTGGTAGTAGGGCTCGCAGTTGGTATGACGAAAATGTTTTCATCTATGTCCGGCGGTTCAAAGAAATTAACAGCGATGGTACCGGCGCTTCTGGCGTTGGGAGCGGCTGTGCTAATGATTAGCGCAGGTTTGGCACTTTTGGCATATTCTTCGATTCAGTTGGCGAGTGCCGGTCCGCTGGCTATCGGCGTAATGGTAGGAATGGTGGTTGCACTTGGCGGCTTGATGCTGGTGGCCAAGAGTGTAGCACCAACGCTTTCGGCCGGAGCGGTTGGATTTGTCACATTTGGAGCCGCTGTATTGATTGCGGCGGCCGGAATGGGGCTGTTATCTTTATCGGCCATTAATCTTGCAAATGCTGGCCCAATGGCTATTGGCTGTATGGTTGGCATGGTTGCAGCTATCGCCCTGCTGGCAGTAGGCGCTGCCGCTCTCGGACCTGCATTGACAGCAGGAGCAGTTGGATTTATCACATTTGGGGCTGCCATTGTTCTGGTAGCAGCAGGAGCATTGATTGCAAGCGCAGCGTTGGCTGTTGTATCCGCTGTTCTTCCTACAATTGCACAGTACGGAGCGCAGGGAGCGGTAGCAATTGCTCAGCTTGGAGCGAGTATGATTGTCTTTGGCACCGGAGCTGCTGTTGGAGGAGTTGGCGCAACCGTGCTCGGAGTTGGTCTTGCGTTGGTCGGCGTAACTGCACTGGCTGCAGCCGCAGGAGTAATTGCATTGTCTGCCGGAGCAGCGGTGCTTGGAGCTTCGCTTGTGATGGCAGGTGCAGGTTTGACGATTATGGGAGCAGCATTTCCACTTGTAGCGGCTGGCGCAAAGGCCAGTGCGGCTGGATTGACGGCATTACTTGGATCTGGTACTGCGGCCAGTGCAGTTTTTGTGATTTTGGCAGGATCTTCTGGCGCGGCAGCTGTAACAGTTGGCGTATTTGCAGCGGCAATGGTGGCCGGAGCCGCAGGAACCGGTCTTATGGTAGTTGCTCTGAAATCAGTAAATTCCAGCATGAAGTCAATTGCTGGAAATGCAAAGAGCGCAGAAAAATCGCTCACGAGCATGAAATCGAGCGTCAATGTTGTAAATTCCGGATTGGATGCATTGGGGAACAAAGCAAAAAACGCTATCAGTGCATTAATTAAGCAGTTTTCTCAGGGAGAAAGCAAGGCAAAAACTTCTGGAAAAGCGGTTGGAAATAATTTCAACAATGGCGTTTCAGCAGGAATGTCAAAGGCGGTCTCTACGGCCGGAACAATGTCAAATTCGATTGTAATTACCATGCGATCATCGGCAGGCGGTGCCTATAACAGCGGCGCATACATCGGAATGGGACTTGCAAATGGTATGGCAAGCCAGGTTGGACATGTAAGAGCAGTGGCGGCACAGCTTGCGGCGGCTGCAGAGGCGGCGATCCGGGCGAGAGCACAGATCCACAGCCCATCACGGGTGACAGATAAACTCGGCAATTATTTCGGTATCGGCTGGGTCAACGGCATTATGGATCATGTGCAGGAGGCGAGGCAGGCCGCCATGGAATTGATACAGGTTCCGGAACTTACACCTGCGCCGGAAATCGGAATGAGCCTTCGGACAGGATCTGAAGACCTGAACGACAGCTACCAGTACAGCAGTAATGGAAAATATACCATCTATGTACCCGTTAATCTGGACGGAAGAGAAATCGGAAAAGCGACCGCAACGTATACACGAGAAGAAATTGAGAAACAGGAGACAAGGGAGAACCGAAAGAAAGGCAGGAGAATGAATGTATAACTTTGTAGATACAACAGAGCGATACCCAGGGCAGAACCTGCCTTCGGAGGCTCTCATGTTTAATGGAAGTTATCTTGAGAACGTAATTCCCGGCTATCGGACACTTTATGTGTCCGGCCGGGAAATTTTGGGTACGGAGATTACAGATCTGGAAACAGGCGTGTCTGACGGTACAAAGTATCGACGAAAGCGTTATCAGCCAAGGACTATTGTGGTGGGATATCAGCTGGTAGCCGAAGATAATGCAGCTTTTCGCAGTGCTTACAACAAACTGAATGCTCTTCTGGATGCAGAACAGGCAACCCTTATTTTTGCAGATGAACCGGACAAATATTATATCGGAACAAAGCAGGGAACGAGTGAAGTGCCGGCGGGAAGAAATGCGATCACTGCGGAGCTGGAATTTTACTGCGCGGATCCATTCAAGTATTCGGTGGAAGAATTTACGGTGAATCCGACTGCGGATGACGGAAAAACGTTCATTGTGTCGTACAACGGCACTTATCGGGCCTTTCCAAAGCTTCAGGCAGTAATGCACAGTGAAAATGGAGTAGTAGGTTTTGTAAATGACTCCAAGAAAATTCTTCAGTTCGGTGATCCGGATGAGTTGAACGGAGAAACATACAAAAAAAGCGAACTGATAACAAGCTATGCTGACCAATATGTCTGGTCACAGGATGCGGCGTGGAAAGATGATACAGGGAGCAACTTCTTATACAGTAACAGCAAGACGGCTGGAAAGCTGGGTGTCATGAGCGTAGACAGCATCAAAGGTCTGTATCTGGCCAGCAGTGGATATGTAAGTCCAAACACAAACGGCTGGAATGGAGCTATGAAATCTATTGATGTGGTAGATTCCAATGGAGCAAAGGGAGCGACGCACCTCTATTGTTACATGAACAGCTGGTTTGAAACTGGTCTTATGGGGCAGACGGGCTGCCAGGCGATTGCTTTCTGCGATGCGAACGGAAAAATGATCTGCTGCCAGGAGATATACAAAACCGATACGATCGGAAACACAGCGCACATGAATATGTGGGTAGGTGGAAACAACCCGCGTATCGTCAAAACATATACTTTTGAACCTTGCCATCGAAAAGATGCAAACCCATACAGCCAAACGTATGGCGCAAGCGACATGATGAAACATGGAGAGAAAATACGTTTTTTCTGGAAGGGCAGTTATCCGGAATTTACAGTTCCAGAATTAAAAAATGTGAAAGTGGCAACAGTGAAATTGTATTTGGGACAGTGGGGAAGTCGAAATACAGGAAATCAGCTTGTCACCAGAAATTATTTCCGCGGCATCTTCGTGAGAATTGACAATGTAGAAAAATGGCGTGATATTCCGAATAAATTTTCGGTAAATCAGGTTTTGACAGCTGACTGTAGCAATGGAGAGGTCATGTTACAGGGACTTCCGAGACAGGATCTTGGTGCGTTGGGCAACGATTGGGAGAACTTTTGCCTGCAGCCTGGAATGAATCAGATCCAATGCATTGCATCGGACTGGGCAACACAGCCAACATACACAATGAAATACAGGGAGGTGTTTCTATGATTTTATATTTTGCGGACCGACATATGAATGTCCTTGGGCAGGCAAGCACAGAGCTACCGAAGGGATTGTACATTTCTGATGATCTGAAAACAGAAGAGGTGGAAGCAGGTGTTGCTACACTAGAATTTACGCTGAATTACACGGCGAGCACGCGGAATGATGCGAAACAGTATGGTTCTGTTGGCAATTATATTCTTCGGAAGAATGGCGATGAGCAGGAATTTTATACGATCATTACCAGCGAAGAAAATATTTTCAAACAGGAAGTAGAAATCTATGCCGAGGATGCCGGTATGGATCTCCTGAACGAGACAGTTGGCGAATACAAAGCAGACAAGGCATATCCAGCGAGCTACTATGTTGAAAAATTCAGCGACGATTCCGGCTTTGAAATTGGAATCAATGAGGTCAGCAATTATAACCGGAAACTGTCCTGGGAGGGTGAGACCACCGCTTCTGAGCGTATTTTGAGCGTTGCCACGCAGTTTGACGCGGAAGTTTCCTATACTTTTGAAATCGACCGGTTGAAAATCAAGCACAAATATATCAACCTGCATAAGAAGCGCGGCGTAGATCAGGGGCGAGAACTTCGGATCAACCGGGAAGTGAAAAATATCATTGTAAAAAGTTCAGTAGAAGATCTGGCTACGGCACTTTCCGTTACCGGCGGATATCCGGAAGACAGTGAAACGCCGATCAATCTGAAAGGGTATAAGTATGATGACGGCGATATATATCTGTCCGGCAGTACGATTTATTCCCGGAGCGCAGTGGCCAAATGGAGCCGGTATCTTTCCGAAAAAGGAAGTGGTACGGGACATATCGTCCAGTCGTACACTTACGATACTACCAGCAAGTCAGAACTCTGCAACAGGGCAGTTTCAAAGCTGAAAAAGATCTACGATGCGGCTGTTTCCTATGAAGTAGAGCTGGCGTATCTGCCGGATGGGATTAAAATCGGCGATACGGTGAATATTGTAGACGATACCGGAGAACTGTATTTGTCTGCAAGAATCATGAAACTGGAGTCCTCCATTTGCAATGATGAGTACACGGCAACGCTGGGCGAATACAAGCTGAAATCGAGTGGAATTTCAGAAAAGATGGAGAGCCTGGCTGCACAGTTTGAAAAACTGGCAAAGAACCGGACGTTTTACACTTGGGTTGTGTTTGCTGATACGGAAACGGGCGGCGGAATATCGCTCAAATCAGCTGGAAAGACATACATGGGTATCGCATACAATCAGACGACAAAACAGCCGGTACTTACAGACCCGAGCATCTATACCTGGGTAAAGGTTGTTGGAGAGCAGGGAATTGCGGGAGAGCCCGGAAAGAATGGTCTGACTAGTTTCTTCCATGTGAGATATGCTGATGTTCCGAACCCGACAGCAAATCAGTTGCGGAAGGATACAGGAAAATATATCGGTACCTACGTGGACTATATATTGGAGGACAGTACAGATCCGACCAAGTACACCTGGCGAAAATTTCAGGGCGATGACGGAGAGGACGGCGCCGATGGAACCCCTGGAGAAAACGGTGCGAATGGTGAAACCAGTTATCTGCATATCGCTTATGCAACAAGCGCGGATGGAAAGACAGGCTTTTCGACAACCAACGCCGTCGATAAAACGTATATAGGCCAATACGTGGATTTTACCAAGGCTGACAGCGCCAATCCGGCGAAGTATCATTGGAGCAAATTTCAGGGGCCGAAAGGAGATAAGGGAGATCCGGGCGAGCAAGGACTGCGCGGCCTGCAGGGCGATAAGGGTGATCAGGGAATCCAGGGACCCAAAGGCGCTGACGGAAAAGATGGAAAAACGACGTATTTTCACATCAAATATTCTGCGGTTTCGAATCCGACCTCTGCGTCTCAGATGACAGAGACACCGTCAAAATACATTGGAACGTATGTGGATTTTACACAGACGGATTCGGATGATCCGAAGAAGTACAGCTGGCAGCAGCTGGAAGGTTCGCAGGGGCCACAGGGAAAACAGGGAATTTCAGGTACCAATGGAGCAGACGGGAAAACCAGTTATCTGCACATCAAATATAGCAATGACGGTGGGAAGACATTCACCGGGAACAGTGGTGAGGATATTGGCGCTTATATCGGAACATGCGTGGACTATGCAAAAGATGATCCTACAAGTGTCGGAACGTATAAGTGGGCGAAAATCAAAGGCGAGGCTGGAGCCAAAGGTGATAAGGGTGATACGGGTAAGGGGGTTAAATCGACATCTGTTGCATACCAGGTTTCAACTTCCGGAACAACAGTTCCAACTGGCACATGGTCTGGGTCTGTGCCATCTGCATCCGCGGGGCAGTATCTGTGGACACGTACAATCATCACTTACACTGACGACACAACATCCACGATATATAGTGTCGGCCGTATGGGAACCAATGGTGCAAATGGCACCAATGGAAAGAGTATTGGATCAGTAGTCAATTATTACCTGGCAACGGCATCTTCCAGCGGAGTTACAACGGCGACGAGTGGATGGACAACAGCTGTCCAGTCGGTGTCTGCGGCTAAGAAGTATCTTTGGAATTATGAGGTTGTGAAGTATACCGACGGAACCGTGGCGAGTACAACTGCGCCTTGCATCATTGGATCATACGGTGATCGGGGAAGTAAAGGGGATAAAGGTGATACCGGATCAACCGGAAATGGTATTAAGAGTATTACCGAGCATTATGCAGTCTCCGCGTCAAATTCGACTGTTCCTACCTCATGGTCGTCTACGGTTCCGACAATGACAGAGAGCAATAAATATCTCTGGAACTACGAGACAATTACTTATACAAATGGGACAACTGTAGACACAACAAAACGAGTTATCGGTGTATATGGTAACAAAGGTGCTACTGGTGCCACTGGTTCACAGGGATATAGTCTTGTAGCAAATGTAGTCAGAGATGCCTTCACCGAGTCTCAGTGGACGGCATACGGAACTATTAATCACGAAGAAACTTGGTCTAGTACATCTGGTATCCGTAATGGCTGCCGAATCGGGGATATGTTCGCGATCGTTGGAACGGCAACAGATACAAAAAATGCTCATGTTGCTTATTATCGGAGTAATACTGCATCTGGAGATCTGAAAGGTTTATGCATAAGCCATACAATTATCCCGAGGGGTGCAACAGGAGCTACAGGTAGTAAGGGGGATAAAGGCGATACCGGGGCAACTGGAAAAGGCGTTAAATCCACAGCGGTTACATATCAGGCAAGTTCGTCTGGAACTACGATCCCTACTGGAGTATGGTCAGCAACTCCTCCGGCGACAAGTGCGGACAAACCATATTTCTGGACTCGTACGATCATCACCTATACGGATAATACAACTTCAACTGCTTACAACGTTGGTAGTACACCGGAAGGAATTGTCGTCGGCGGACGAAATTTGGCGACCAATACCAATAAAGGAACAACCGGATGGAGTTGGTCAATGCAAACTGGCGGCTATTCCAAAGAATCTGTATCCGAAACTGGGGTTAATACATGTAAGCTTACACGAGATTCGGTAAAACAATCCGGATGGTCTGTAATACAGTTTTCTTATATTGGACGCACAAAATGGGAGGCTGACACTAATTATACCGTATCCGTAGATGTCAAAGCAAGTGTTTCTACATCGATGAATCCAGGCTTTAGACATGGTGACAGTTCAAACATGTTGATACAATCATGTAAAGCCGTAAACAACAAAACAGTTGCGAATGTATGGACAAAACTGGTATGGGTTGTAAAATCAGCAGCAACATTGCCTAGCGGAACTTCACAGAATACATATTTTACCGGAATGAACAGTAATGTTGGGGTCTCATATCAGTTTAAAAACCTTAAGATCGAAAAAGGCAATACGGCAACTGACTGGACTCCAGCACCTGAGGATTATGTGTCTTTTGTTGACGTGGAGTATTATCTTTCGACATCGCCGACTTCTCTTTCTGGAGGATCATGGTCGACGACAGCGCCGACATGGGTTAATGGAAAGTATATGTGGAGCCGTACGGTAACAACGGACGGAGCTGGTAACAGAACGTATTCGCCAAATCAAAATGGAGTTTGCATTGCAGGAGCACAGGGAGCAACCGGAGCCAAAGGTGATAAAGGAGATACTGGAGGGACTGGTGCAACCGGTAAAGGCGTTAAATCTATTGTAGAACAGTATTACAAATCAACGTCAGCAACAGCCATGTCCGGCGGATCGTGGAGCACGACTTATCCTGGATGGGAGAACAGTAAATATATTTGGACGAGATCAGTGATTACCTATACTGACAACACGACTTCAACGACAACAGCAGTTTGCGTCACGGGAAGTAAAGGAGATAAAGGTGCAACCGGTGCCAAAGGAGATAAAGGGGATAAAGGAGCAACTGGTCCTCAGGGACCACAAGGTCCTCAAGGTGTAAAAGGCGATAAAGGTCCTCAGGGAGATAAAGGTGCAACCGGCGCAACAGGTCCTCAAGGTCCACAGGGCGCTGCAGGTAAGGACGCAAATCAGGTAGTGCATACGGTAAATGGAAACGGTGAGTCAAATCTTTATGTCGAATTTGCTACAATAAAGATCACAGGTTCGTATGCAAATCAACCAACAACATTTAAACTTGGTGGCAGAGGTTTTGAGACAACAGATGTCCAGTTTAGTTTTATCTCTGCAAATAACTCAAATCCTGGATTGGATTTCCTAAGATCTTCAGGCGGATGGTCGTTATGGATTTATAAAAAGACTACTTCAACGTGGGGCCTTATAACAAGATTAAATGAACCGTATGGGCAGCTGAGAGTATTTAACTATACTCAAGGTTCTGGTCCATATACAGTGACGTGGACATCAACCAAATTAGCTTCTTTACCATCTGGTTCAATTAATGCGAATCCTTTACAAGCAGCAAAAACAGCCACCAACTTTATGCAGTTTACTGATGGGACCGGATTGGAAGTTGGTAATAAAACCAGCGGATCTTGGTCTGGCTATCGGACTAAGATTTCAGCATCAGCATTTGAGATTCTTAACCGGGCAGGAACGACACTCGCATATTATGGTGATAAGTTGATCCAGCTTGGAAAGAACGCAAAAGATGCGGTTATTGAGTTATGTGGCGGTGTCGGTAAGATTTTGGTTGAAACAAAATCCGGCAATGCGGCTCTGTCAATCCAGAGCGAATATGTAGATATTAAAGGTGTCCATGAATCTGTATTGGAGACATCAAGTTCTTCTGGAAGCTGTATAGCCGGAGCTGTTGACGATTCTTTTGTTGTAAATACTTACTCGGATGCCAACAACAAAGCAAACTTCGATATTGGTAACGGTAGCATTATTCTTGAATCAAAGAAGAAAGGTTATCAGGCAGAGGTCGAATTTTATGGCTGTGGCTGGTCTGGAGGAGTGTATACTGGAGCGTTCGCACCGACCAAGGCGTACTCCGAAAAGATTATGTTAGGAGATAGTGGAAGAGTATGGGAGCGTTTGATTGTTAAAAACTCCCCACAGGTCACATCCGATCGCCGCGCCAAAACAAACATATTTCCACTCGGTGAGAGCAAGATCAATAAGACGGATATTCATTCAGAGCTGTTCGATCGCTTAAAACCAGTTCAGTATCGGATGATTGACGGTGATGGGCGCATTTGTTATGGATTCGTCGCACAGGATGTCGTAGAAGCCATGCGAGAACTCGGAATCCGAGAAGACGAGCTGGATCTGGTACACCACGACAGGAAGAACACTGAGGATGGCTATATTGATACCTATAGTATGGTATATACCAATTTGATTGCGGTAATAACGCATGAGCTACAGCTCGAAAAAGAAAGAAGATCGAACCTTGAAATAGAGGTTGCGGATCTAAGAAGTGAACTTGAATCCATGAGAGATAATATCTCTGGAGATACAAATTAATTTTTAGGAGGACAAAACTATGGCAGTAGAAGCAACTTACACAAAGGACATTCATTATTCTGGAATCATCACAGTTGACGGCGAGACCGTTGTGTCTATGGACGCCAATATGGATGCAAAACATCCGGATGTTCCAATCATCAATCGCTACATCAACAACGGTAGAAAGTATCGTGCCAATAAAAAGGATATCGATGATGTTGTTGACAAATTCGAGAACGACATCTGGGATGAGTATGATAAGTATACTGCAGATCTGGAAGCAAAGGAATCGGTGGAGTAGCACCGAAGAAAGATTTTGCTAATTTAAAAGAAGGAGAACTAAAAAACATATGGAAACAATCATATCAGCCTGCATCAGTGCCGCCGTTACACTTGTGGTCTGCCTGATCAGTAACCACAGTCAGCAGGAAAAGACACGGGCACTGATGGAATACAAGCTGGAAGAGCTCACGAAACGGGTCGATAAGCATAATAATGTAGTAGAAAGAACGTATGCTCTGGAACAGGAACTTAAAGTACAAGAAGAGCAGATCAAAGTTGCCAACCACAGAATCAATGACTTAGAGCAGAAAGGATAAAAAATATGGAACAGATTATGAATTATGTAAAACCGGAACTGATCATTGTAGCTATTGTCCTGTACTTCCTGGGCATGGGCCTGAAACAGGCACAGGCTGTAAAGGACAAGTATATTCCTCTGATTCTCGGCGGCGTGAGTATCGTACTGTGTGCCATCTGGGTGCTGGCTACCAGTGAGGTGTGCACCGGGCAGCAGGCGGCGATGGCCGTCTTTACAGCGGTCACGCAGGGAATCCTCGTCGCAGGGCTGAGCAACTATGTGAATCAGATTATCAAGCAGACACAGAAAACAGAGTGAGGGCGGCCAATAACCGTCCTCTTTTGCGCCGGCGCAAAAGAAACGATACAGGCACGCAAAGATGCGTGTTATTTTTATGCCTTTTTGGGGAGAAAATGCGATGAAAGTAATTGAATATGGGGAGAAGTCCTGTCAGGGTATGTTCCTGACCTCCCCGAGGAAACGGAAGACATGGCGAAAGGCTGTGTCTTATTTTGATTCGCAGGTAGGGCGAAAAAGATAAAAATACCTCTTGACTTTTTGGGTACACGGTAATATATTTATTGTGTACTCGAAAAGTGAGGTGAGAAATGAATGAGTCCAAGAACAGGCAGACCTAAAATTGATAACCCTAAATCAGAGCAAATTAAAATCAGAGCAACCAAACAGGACAAAGAATTGTTGGAAAAATGCTGTGAGATAACAAACAAGACACAGTATCAGGTTGTCATGGAAGGCATCAAAAAGGTTTATGCCGAAAACAAAAAATAGAGATTCGTCCACACCTACCACAGCCGGACGAATCTCACACCTAGAAGTTTCCTTCTGTAAATATTATAATGCAGATGGAAACTTCTTTCAAGAGACAAATTTGAAGGGAGATTTTTCAATATGAACGGATTAAAAGTAATCGAGAACAATTTAGTACCAGTATACGAGACAAGTACAGGAGAAAAGGTTGTATATGGATCAGAGCTGTATGCAATTTTAGAAGTCAAAAGTAACTATCGTGACTGGATCCGCAACCGTTTTGCTGATATTGAAGCTATAGAAAATGAAGATTTCGAAGCCGCTAAAATTTTAGCGCCTTCCGGTCAGACCAGAAAAGACCACATCATCAAGCTTGATACCGCCAAAGAAATGGCCATGCTTGAGCGAAACGAAAAAGGAAAGCAGGTTCGGAAATACTTCATTGCTGTAGAGAAGAAGTACAATCGAAAACAGATTCCAATGACCGTCCCGGAGCAGATTCAGCTTCTTGCAATGGGAAATGTAGAGCTTAACCAGAAAGTGGATAACCTCGATAAAAAGATTGAGCATCTGGAATATGATCTTCCGATTCTCGGCATCGAGATCGACCGAATCACGGCGGCAGCGAAAAAGAAAGGCGTGGAGTGCCTTGGTGGAAAGAACAGCGAGGCATATGCAGACAGATCTCTCCGCGGAAAAGTCTACAATGACATCTACCGGGAACTGAAACGGCAGTTTGGCGTCACTACATACAAAGCCATCAAGCGGAACCAGTGCGATATGGCGGTTGAGATAATCTCAGGCTATCAGCTTCCCTACGTACTTGCCGACCAGGTACAGTACAGAAATGCACAGGGAAATCTGTGGGGAGGTGTCCGGGCATGAATCAGACGACATATGACATCGAAAAAGAACTGAAGATTTCAGCAAATCAGCCAGTCGTATTTTTCAAAGATACGCCACTTGGCGATTTACACGAAGCATTTGAGCAGGCTCTGAACCGTAAATGCGATCCTTTTGCTGCATCTGTATTTTACAATCTCGGGAAAGTACATGGAATCCGTGAAGAAAGATCTAAAAGAAAAGAGAAACATATTTAATTAAAGTATAAGAGGGCGTTGGCACTTGGTCATGAATAATGAAGTGTTGACAGGCCCTCTTTTTATACCCATTTTTAAATAATTGCGCCGGCGCAAATCTGCCGGAGAAAGGAAATAGAAATGAAAATTGATCGATCTTTTATCAGTAACCAGAACACCTACGAAGAGAATGATCCACGTTGCATCGTTGTACATAATACGGATAATTTCAGAGCGGGCGCCGATGCCCGCACACACGCAGAAGCACAGCATAATGGTGAGCTGTCCAATATGTCTGCCCACTATTACGTTGATGATGGAGAAACGGCGTACCAGGCAGCACCACACAGCCGCGGATGCTGGCACGTGGGCGTAAACTATGGTGGAAATAATCTGTTTGGCCGATACGGCAACCGTAGCAGCATCGGCGTTGAGATGTGCGTGCAGGCGGGATATAATTACGAAAAAGCGTTTCAGAACACGGTAGCGGTCGTCAAAGAGATCATGCGGGAGACCGGTATTCCGGCAAGCCGCGTATATCGCCACGCCGATATCTGTAGCAAGCACTGCCCGAGCCAGATCATCGAGAGAGGGGATTGGGAGCGGTTTAAGAGCCTGATCAGTGGTGTGGCATCGGCCGAACAGCCAGAAAGTGGAAAATATGAGCCGGGTATCTACAAGGTTAATACCGACCTTAATATTAGAGAGCAGCCAAACGCAGACAGCCGACGAGTTGGAACGATCAAAGACCGCGGCAGCTACACGGTGACAGAAATTCAGAATGGAAGCTGGGGACGGCTGCTCTCCTGTGCGGGCTGGATCAACTGCCACAACAAGTATTGTACTTACGGTGGCCCTGCATCTCAGTCCGATCAGAAGCCGACCGCAAAAGTGATTGCGGTTGATGGCGTGTGGGGTCCGGAACTGACCCGGCGTCTGCAGGAGATTTTCGGAACTGGCGTAGACGGGAAAATCAGTAATCAGCCCACGAGCAACAAAAAATACTGCGCTGGCATCGCGGCGGCCGAATGGTCTGATAAACTGTCCGGCGGCTCCGATCTGATCAAGGCCATGCAGAGATGGGCAGGAGTAACCGCGGACGGCTACATCGGGCCGCAGACCATCCGCGCGATGCAGCGCAAGCTCGGCACACAGGTTGATGGTGTGATCAGCAATCCATCCGCGATGGTACGCGCCCTGCAGGAATGGTGTAATCGCCAGTAATCGGCCAACAAAAAAGCCCCGGGGATCTCCGGGGCAAAAAGAAACGCCGCAGCTACGCGGCGAAAAGAATTGTTCTTTTTTCTGACCATTTTGTGTGTTCTGGTCACGTGTTATGATAACATATATATAGAAGAAATGCAATAAAAAATCCCGGGCAAATTACCCGGGAAACATATTGTATCATCGAAATATTTACAGTTACAATATATCATCTGTTATTGCATTCCGGTGGACCGGATGGAGAGATGGGCGCATCCATGCGGTATCTCTCTCAGCGTTTCACAGCACCGAACCGAATTGTAGCGGGGGTGTTGAATGATGTTGGTACCGAGGAATTAGCTCATCTCGAAATGGTATCCACGATCGTTCATCAGCTTACCTGTAATCTTTCGCTGGAAGAAATTCAGAATTCCGGTTTTGCTAATTACTATGTAGACCACACAGCCGGAATCTGGCCACAGGCGGCCGGCGGAGTCCCGTTTAATTCCTGCGAATTTCAGTCGAAAGGCGATCCGTTAACAGATCTGTTCGAAGATCTCGCTGCAGAACAGAAAGCCCGGTCAACGTACGACAACATCCTTCGCTTGGTAAAAGATCCGGAGGTAGCTGATCCGATTCGTTTCCTGCGGGCACGTGAGGTTGTGCATTTCCAACGTTTTGGTGAAGCACTGCGTTCTGTACAGGACGAATTGAATTCGAAGAACTTTTATGCGTTTAATCCGTCGTTTGATGCAAAGACTTTCTGTGCGGCACCGCAGCCAGGGGCAGGTCAGGGGAATTGCTGCACAAGATAGTAAATTAAAAATCAAAGAACAGCACACCACTGGAAAATCCCATCTGAAAAACAGGTGGGATTTTTTGGGTTTACAGTAAGAAAATCTTATCCAGTCGTAAATCATTATCCCATCATAATATAGAAAAAAGACTTTCAAAAACAGAACAGTCAGAAAGGATGTTCCATGGAAGCAATGAATTATGTAAAGCCCGAACTCATCGTCGTTGCGTTCGTGCTGTATTTTTTCGGTGTTGCTTTGCGGCAGGCGCAGGCGGTGAAGAATAAGTACATTCCGCTGATCTTAGGCGGCATCAGCATGGTGCTGTGTGCGGTTTGGGTGATGGCGACGAGTGAGATTGAGACGGCGAAGGAGGGGGCGATGGCGGTTTTTACGGCGGTTACGCAGGGGATTCTGGTGGCGGGGCTGAGCAATTATGTGAATCAGATTATCAAGCAGATCCATAAGCCGGAGTGAACGGCGCTTCAAAAAATCTGTGTTATGCCGGAGCAGTCGGAACCGTCAGAAAGGGGAGAATATGAGAATTGATCGGTCGTATCTTGGCAATCAGAATACGTATGCGGAAAACAATCCCAAATGTATCGTAGTTCACAACACCGACAACTTCGCAGCAGGTGCCGATGCGCGGGCACATGCGAGAGCACAGCATGACGGGAATTTCCAGAACATTTCCGCACACTATTACGTCGATGACGGTGACACAGCCTACCAGGCGGCACCGCACAGCCGGGGGTGCTGGCATGTCGGCATTAATTACGGCGGAAAAAATCTGTTTCAGCAGTACGGCAACAAGAACAGCATCGGTGTGGAGATGTGTGTGCAGGCCGGGTATAATTATGAAAAAGCATTTGAGAATACTGCGGCACTGGTGCGGGAGATCATGCGGGAGACGGGGATTCCGCTGGAAAGAGTCTATCGTCATTATGACATCTGCAGCAAATACTGTCCGAGCCAGATCATGAACCGCGGTGACTGGGACCGCATGAAGCGGATGATCGGAAGCGGTGCAGGGAGCACAGGAACGGGAACAGCAGGCAGCGGAACAGGAAAAACGTATGCGCCCGGGATCTATCAGGTGCAGACAGCGGCCCTCAACATCCGTCAGGCACCGGATGCGGACAGCAGGATTGCCGGAACGATCCGGGATCAGGGAAGCTACACGGTGACGGAAATCCAGAACACAAGCTGGGGACGGCTTCTCTCAGGGGCAGGCTGGGTCAACTGCCATACAGCGTATTGCCGTTATGCCGGTCCCGCAAAAGAAAAATCGGCAGAGACAGCAAAGTCATCCGGAAAGACAGTCGCAGAGGACGGAATCTGGGGCGAAAATCTGACGCGCCGTCTGCAGGAACTTTTCGGCACACCGCAGGATGGAAAAATCAGCAATCAGCTGGCCGTCAACCGGAAATTCTGTGATGGCATCACAGCCGCCGAGTGGGACAGTACGCCAAAAGGCGGATCGGCCCTTGTAAAAGAAATGCAGAAATGGGCATCGGCCGGCATGGACGGCTATATTGGTCCGCAGACAATCCTCGCCTGGCAGAAAAAACTCGGCACGCCGATCGACGGCACAGTAAGCAGCCCATCCGCCATGGTAAAAAAACTGCAGAAGTGGTGCAACCAGAAATAGAAAAAAGAATACTCAAAGACCCGGTTTTGTGTTATACTGGAAGATAGTTTAAAATGAACAGAAAGAAAAAGAGCTTCAAAAAAGACTCGAAGTGTCAAATGTAAAATACAAAAGAGAAAAAATAAAGGTAATTTTTGCATACAGATTCATCGGGGGGAATTGCGGCTGACAGGAGAGAACAACAGCAGATGAGAAAAAAGGCAGTAAAAAATGCAGGAATGATACGAATTTATCTGAATATGGCATGGAAACTTTTGCAGAAAAACCTGCTTAGCATCGTGATATTTGAGACGGTCTACCGCCTGTTTTCCAGCCAGCTGGTTTCAAGACTCGCCAATGCGGCGATCAACTTTTCCTTAAAACAGCTGGGAACGAGCTATATGACATCGGAAAACTTCAACAAGATCATGCTGCATCCGCTGACCCTTCTGCTGATTTTTGGAATTCTGCTTGTTTCCTTTTTCTGTATGCTGTTTGAAATCTATGCTGTCATGGCGGCTCTGGAGGCCTCCTGGAAACGAAAACGGATTTCCGTTCCTGTCATGATGCTTGCCGGCGGAAGAGGAGCCGCACAGTTTGTGCGCGCCCGCCCGTGGACCTGGTTTTTCTACATGGCAGCGAGCTTCCCGTACCTTTGGCTGCACAGCAGCTACAGCGCCATCCGCAGTATGAAACTGCTTCAGGTTTCCTTGACGAAGATTTTCAATGCCTTCCCGGCATACTGGATCCCGGTGGCGCTGACGATTCTGCTTGTCGCGTTCTCGTTTGTGTTTTCCTACACCATCCCGTTCCGGTGCATGATGACGGAAAAAGAGAAAAATACCCATCTGCGGGTGCGCCAGACACTGGAAAAACGCGTGCTGCGTGAGCTTGGCATCAACGTCTCTTTCCAGGTGATGATTTTTCTGATTACGTGGGTTCTGTATCTGATTTTCGGAACGGCTGTCGTTGCCTATGCAAAGCTGGTGAAAACGCCGTCTACCGTTGTCAGTACCGTCATCGTCTACGGTGACTGGGTCAAATCGACGATGAGCCTGATCGGCGGAGCGTTCGGCCTTGTCGGAAGCATTACGTATCTGTATCTGATTTTTATCCGTTCCTCCCGAAAGGGCTACCAGAAGAGCCGGACAACGAAAAAGCCGAGCTCGAAGCTGGTACGCACCTTCTGCGGTCCGGTAACGGCGGTGGTTCTCACGATCGCCATGCTGGCGGGAGAAACGGTTTATCTTGTATATGCCATGCGCGCAACACGTGCAGAGGCAACGGCTTCCTCCCAGTATATTTCGGTGTCAGCGCACCGGGGCGGAGCCAGAAAAGCACCGGAAAATACGATGAGCGCGATCAAATATGCAGTGGACAGCATGTCGGATTACGCGGAGATCGATGTACAGGAGACGAGTGATGGTGAGATTGTCCTTATGCACGACACAAATCTGAAGCGGACAACCGGTCTGAATGCCAGCATCTGGACCCTGACCTACGATGAAATCAGCCAGCTCGATGCCGGTGTACGATTCAACAAAAAATTCCGCGGCGAGCAGATTCCGAAGCTGGAAGAAGTCATCGCGTACGCGAAAGGAAAAATCAACCTGAATATCGAAGTAAAATACAACGGCCACAACCAGAATATTGTCAAAAAAGTGGTGAAAATCATCGAGGACAATGACTTTGTGGATCAGTGTGTGCTGACTTCCATGAACTACAATTTCCTCAGGCAGGCAAAGAAAATCAATCCGGATATCAAGACCGGGTATACGATGAAAATGTCGTACGGAGGCCTGGAGGATATGGACGCGGCGGACTTCTTTTCTGTAAAATATACGTACATCACAGAAAGCTTTGTAGAGCATGCGCACAGTCTTGGTAAAGAAGTCTGTGCCTGGACGCTGAATTATCAGGGAGATATGCAGCGGATGGTCAACTGCGGCGTGGACAACATTATCACGGACGATCCGGAGCTGGTGCGTAAGGTTATCCTCGGAACGACCGACCGAAATCCGGGCTTTGTCAGCCTGCTTGGCTATGCACTGAAATAAATGGAGTAAAACAATGGAGGTGGGAACTTCATGGCAGAGAAAGTAAACATGCCATCCCAGAAGAAAGAAAAGAAGAAAAAGAGGAAGAAAAAACTTCCTTCGGATTTTTATGATTATAACCTGCTGGCCTGCACTATTTTGCTGGTCAGCTTCGGACTGATTATGCTGTACAGCGCGAGCGCCTACGAGGCGGCCAGTACATTCAAAGGAAATGATATGTATTATTTCACGCATCAGGCGGGACTTTCTGCTATTGTTCTGATGGGGATTGTGATATTGTCGAAGTTTGTAGATTATCATAGTGTATGGTTCCAGCGGATTGCAGCACTGGTATACTGGGGAAGTCTCCTTCTGATGGCGGCGGTAAGGTTTACGCCGCTTGGTTATGAAGCCTATGGGGCGAGAAGATGGCTCCGGATCGGCGGTGTCAGTCTTCAGCCTGCGGAGATTGGAAAGCTGGGGCTGATTCTGTATTTGCCATACATTATCCTGAAGATGGGAAAAAATATGCGTACCATCCGCGCAAAAGCGATTGTCCTCGGACTTGGCGTGCTGCAGGCGCTGGCTGCGTGGATTCTGACGGACAACCTGAGTACCGCCATTATTCTGGGACTCATCGCCTGCGTCATTTTGTTTCTGGCGGACCCGGAGGTAAAATTTTATGCGCGTGTGATTCCGGGCGCGGCGGTAATTGGCGTTTTTGCGATTATCATTTTAAAAAATAATCTGCAGATCTTTGAAAGAATAGGCGGTGACTTCCGGTCGAACCGTATCTATGAATGGCTTTCCGGAGGCAGCTATCAGATTCTGCAGGGACTTTATGCGATTGGCTCCGGTGGATTTCTCGGAAAAGGACTTGGCAACAGTACGCAGAAGATTACAACAATTCCGGAAGCACAGAACGATATGATCTTCTCGATCATCTGCGAGGAGCTTGGAATATTTGGCGCGCTTCTTGTATTGCTGCTGTTTGGCTACTTGCTGTACCGTCTGTTTGTGGTTGCACAGAATGCGCCGGACGCGTATGGAATGCTGATGGTGAGCGGCGTTTTTGCACATATTTCCATTCAGGTTATTCTGAACCTGTGCGTCGTTCTGAAACTGATGCCGGCAACGGGAATTACCCTTCCATTTATCAGTTACGGAGGAACATCGGTGCTCTTTATCCTGACGGAAATCGGCATTGCCCTGTGCGTCTCCCGCTTTATTGTGTTCCAGGATGGAAAGAGCGGAGAAGGAGAGGCGCAGGCGGAAGAACAGTAAAAGTAGAAAAATCTATTGACAAATGCCGGAATAACAGATACACTTTTTTCGAAAGAAATACTGGCTGCCGGGTAGAGGCAGGAAGGAGCAGAACAATGTTAGAAAAGATAAAAGAAATTTTAGTAGAACAGCTCAACTGTGATGCAGACAGCATCAACGAAGATACCTCTTTTAAAGATGACCTGGGTGCAGATTCCCTGGATCTCTACGAGATGGTTATGGCATTAGAAGACGAGTACGGAATTGAAATCGACACCGACGAACTGACAGACCTTTCTACCGTCGGCGACTTTATGGAATATTTGAAACAGCACGGCGTAGAGGTCTGAAAAAGAGCATTGCCGCTGGCAAAAGTGGAAGGATGGTGCAGCTCGGAAGAAACGCCGGGCTGTTTTCCATTCTAAATAAATGGTGGAAGGGAACAGACAAAAGGATTGTTCCAGAAAAACCAGAAATCAGGAGAAAAGAAAAATGAGCAATGTAAAAACAAGATTTGCACCGAGCCCGACAGGCCGGATGCATGTAGGAAACCTGCGTACTGCCCTGTATGCGTATCTGATCGCAAAACACGATGACGGAACCTTTATGCTCCGTATCGAGGATACCGACCAGGAGCGTTTCCAGGAAGGCGCACTTGATATCATCTACCGTACCTTAAAAGAGACCGGCCTGGTACACGACGAGGGACCGGACAAAGACGGCGGCTGCGGCCCGTACGTACAGAGCGAGCGTAATGCAGCAGGTCTGTACCTGAAATACGCAAAACAGCTGGTAGAGCAGGGTGACGCTTATTACTGCTTCTGTGACGCAGAGCGCCTGAGCCAGTGCAAACGTAACGTAGGCGGAAAAGAAATCTCGATCTACGACAAACACTGCCTTGGTCTTTCCAAAGAGGAAGTAGAGGCCAATCTGGCAGCCGGCAAACCGTACGTCATCCGTTTCAATATGCCGACCGAAGGAACCACAACCTTCCACGATGAGATCTACGGAGACATCACCGTAAACAACGAGGAGCTGGAAGACCTGATTCTGATCAAATCCGACGGATATCCGACCTACAACTTCGCAAACGTCATCGACGACCATCTGATGGGTGTAACCCACGTTGTCCGCGGTAATGAGTATCTGTCCTCATCCCCGAAATACAACCGTATTTACGAGGCATTCGGCTGGGAAGTTCCGGTTTACGTACACTGTCCGCTGATCACCAACGAGGAGCATCAGAAGCTGTCCAAACGCTGCGGCCATTCTTCTTATGAAGACCTGATCGATCAGGGCTTCTTAAAAGATGCCATTGTCAACTTCGTAGCCCTTCTTGGATGGAGCCCGGAAGGAAACCGCGAGATCTATTCTCTCGAGGAACTGGTAAAAATCTTCGATTACCACCACATCAGCAAATCTCCGGCCGTTTTCGATATGACAAAACTCCGCTGGATGAACGGCGAGTACATGAAGGCAATGGACGACGAGAAGTTCTATGAGATGGCGCTTCCGTATATCCAGAAGACAATCCACCGTCCGCTCGATTTTAAGAAAATTGCAGCCATGGTAAAAACAAGAATCGAAGTATTCCCGGATATTGCAGACCTCATCGACTTCTTCGAGGAAGTTCCGGAGTACGACGCTTCGATGTACACTCACAAAAAGATGAAGACAAACGAGGAGACCTCCCTTGCGCTTCTTCAGGAAGTAAAACCGCTGCTGGCAGCGCAGGAAGATTTCAGCAATGATGCTCTCTTTGAGATGCTCAGCGCATTCGGAAAAGAAAAAGGATACAAGACCGGTTATATTATGTGGCCGATCCGTACCGCTCTTTCCGGAAAACAGATGACACCGGCCGGCGCAACGGAAATCCTTGAGGTTCTGGGAAAAGAGGAGTCTCTTGCCCGCATCGACAAAGCGATTGAGAAATTATCCAAATGATATATAATAATTCACAGAAAAAAGCGGTGATGCATACCACCGGCCCCATGATGGTCCTTGCCGGACCGGGGTCGGGGAAAACCGCAGTGATTACGGGGCGGACCTGCCAGCTTGTAACGAGCGGCATTTCCGCCTCTCGTATTCTTGTCGTAACATTTACGCGTGCGGCGGCAAAAGAGATGAAGGAGCGGTATTTAAAGGCGATGGGAAAGACGAGTACCCAGGTCACCTTTGGAACGTTCCACGGGGTATTCTACGCGATTCTGCGCCATACGTACCGCATGTCCGGCAACAATATTTTAAGCGAGGAAGAGAAAAAGCGGCTGATGCGCGAGCTGGTCAACCACTATGCCAGAGACCTGGAGGAAGAGGATCTCGAGGAAAATCTGGCGCGCGAAATCAGCACTGTGAAGAACAATCAGATTCCGCTGGAACATTACTATTCCGCCTGTATGCCGCAGGAAAAGTTCCGCGAAATCTATGAGGCGTATGAGAAATGGCGGAAGGAGAACAAAAAACTCGATTTCGACGATCTGATGGTGCAGTGCAAACGTCTCTTTCTGGAGCGGCCGGAGGTCCTCCGCGCCTGGCAGCAGAAATTTCAGTATATCCTGATTGACGAGTTTCAGGACATCAGCCCCGTGCAGTATGAGATTGTGCGGATGCTGGCGCTGCCGGGAAATAACCTCTTTATTGTCGGGGATGACGATCAGTCGATTTATCAGTTCCGCGGGGCCAAGCCGGAGATCATGCTGAATTTTCCGAAAGATTACCCGGGCGCGGCGCAGGTAGTGCTCGATAAAAATTACCGTAGTACGGAATTTATCGTGAAGCGGTCCCAATGCCTGATCCACCACAACAAAAAGCGGTATGAAAAGGCGATTTCCACCGACAACGAGAAAGGCGCTCCAGTTGCAATCCGGGGATATAAGAACCCGCGCGAGGAGATGCGTGCCGTTGCCGAGGAGCTGCGGGAGGCGGAGAAAAACGGCTGTCCGTATGAAGAGATGGCGCTTTTGTTCCGCACGAATCTTGGCTGCCGGACAGCAGTAGAGGAACTGATGGAAGCACAGATCCCGTTCCAGATGCGGGATGCCCTGCCGGATCTCTATGACCACTGGATTGCGAAAGATCTGCTGACGTATCTGAATCTTGCGATGGGAAGCCGGAAGCGCGGCGAGTTTTTAAAGATTGCCAACCGCCCGAACCGTTATCTGTCGCGGGATGCCTTTGAGGAGGCGACTGTTTCGTTCGATGCACTTCTGGAATATTACGAAGAAAAAGACTGGATGTGCCAGCGGATCCGCAAACTGGAGCAGGATATCACGACACTGACGCATTTATCGCCGTTCGGCGCGGTCAATTACATCCGCTATGCGATCGGCTATGAACAGTATGTGAAGGAATATGCGGCATACCGCCATCTGAAAGAGGATGATCTGATTTCCGTTTTGGACGAGCTGCAGGAGGCGGCAAAGAGCCAGAAAAGCATCGAGGGCTGGTTTGCACATATTGAGGAATACCAGCAGAAGATGAAGGAAAAACAGAAGCAGCGCGCAGAGAGTGCGGAAGGAGTTATAGTTTCCACCCTGCACAGCGTCAAGGGACTCGAGTACGACAAGGTCTATCTTCTTGATGTCAACGAGGGCGTAATGCCGTATCAGAAAGCAGTCCTTGCGGAGGCGATCGAGGAGGAGCGGCGGATGTTCTACGTCGGAATGACGCGCGCCCGGAAAGAGCTGACGCTCTGTTATGTGGAGGAACGGTTTGAAAAGAAAGTCGAGCCGTCCCGGTTCCTGGACGAGGTGATCCAGTAAATTTGTACTGTTGTGAAAGATGTTGAAAATAAATTTACTAATTGATAAAATTTTAACAAATAATACATTGACAAAGTTTTAACAATGAAGTATAGTAATGCCTGTAAGCGGGAAGAATAAGATGACCGCAAAGCGAGGAGGAAAAACATTATGAAAATTTTATTTTACGATACCCAGAACTACGACAGAGAATCTTTCGACCGAACCAAAGAGCAGTTTCCAGAAATTGAAGTGGAATATTTAAAAACCGGCCTTGCTGCAAGAACCGCTTCCCTGGCAAAGGGCTACGATGCCGTGTGCGCCTTCGTAAACTCCGATGTCGGAACAAAAACCGTAGAAGCACTGCATGAGGCAGGCGTCAAGCTGATCCTGATGCGCTGCGCAGGCTTCAACAACGTAGATTTAAAGACAGCTGCAAAATACGGCATTGATGTACGCCGTGTACCGGGTTACTCCCCGGAGGCTGTAGCTGAGCATGCGATGACACTGGCCATGACGGTCAACCGCCACATGCACAAAGCATATACGAAAGTAAGAGAAAACGACTTCAGCCTGGGCGGACTGATGGGATTTAACTTCTATCAGAAGACCGCCGGAATCGTCGGAACCGGAAAAATCGGTGCGGCTATGGCAAGAATCTGCCGCGGTTTCGGCATGAAAGTCATCGCTTACGATGTATACCAGAATGAATCCTTAAAAGATTTTGTTACGTACGTAACTCTTGATGAACTGCTGGCACAGAGTGATCTGATCTCCCTGCACTGCCCGCTGATGGACAGCACATACCACATGATCAACCGCGAGAGCATCAAAAAGATGAAAGACGGCGTGATCCTGGTCAATACGTCCCGCGGAGGTCTGGTAAAGACAGACGACCTGATCGAGGGAATCCGTGCAAGAAAATTCTTCGGCGTCGGCCTTGACGTATACGAGGAGGAAACCCCGAACGTATTCGAGGACCGTTCCGATGAGATTCTGGAGCACTCCACCACAGCACGTCTCCTGTCCTTCCCGAACGTTATGATCACTTCACATCAGGGATTCTTCACCGAGGAAGCACTGCGTGCGATTGCAGAGACCACACTGCAGAATGCGCTGGATTTCGAGGCAGGAAAAGAGACCCCGAACATTGTCCGTGCATAATGGAAATCCACTAGAAAACAGTTATCTTATAAGAGAACAAGAGACAACCCATTTTCGGCGGGTTGTCTCTTTTAAATTATAAGAAAATAGTGTATGATGGTAGATAGCAGAAAAAACGGCCAGAGAAAAACACTGGCCGGATACAAAAGGAGAGCAGGATTTTATGGACTGTAAAGAAGCAGAAAAATTAATACAGCCATACGTGCAGGGAAATATGCCGGAGAAAGAGATGGAACCGTTTATTTCCCATATCCGGAAATGCCATACATGCCACGAGGAACTGGAGACATATTTTATTGTGAACCGTGCGATGGCATATTTCGAGGATGACGCGCCCGATTCCTACAATCTGACAGGACTTCTGGAACGCGATCTGGAGAAAAAAGAGGAAGAAGCGAGATACCGCCGGTACAAAGATACGTTTTTCCGGGTGCTGATGCTGATTCTCGTTCTGTTTCTGGTGCTCCTGGCTCTGCACTATTTTGAAGTGATAGAATTACCCTGGCTGAAAGGATTATTATGAGTGATAAAATCGTATTACTGGACGGACACAGTATTCTGAACCGGGCTTTTTACGGCGTACCGGATCTGTCCAATGCAGAAGGACTGCACACGAACGCCGTATATGGATTCCTGAATATTCTGTTTAAAATTCTCGATGAGGAGCAGCCGCAGTATCTTGCCGTGGCGTTTGACCTCCATGCACCGACATTCCGCCACAAAATGTATGACCAGTACAAGGGAACGAGAAAGCCGATGCCGCAGGAATTGAGCGAACAGGTCCCGGTGATCCAGGAAGTGCTCGCAGCAATGGACATTGAGATTGTCACAAAAGAGGGCTATGAGGCGGATGATATCTTAGGAACGCTCGGCCGCAAATGCGAGGCGGAAGGGATGGAAGTTACGATCGTATCCGGAGACCGCGACCTGCTGCAGCTTGCAACGGACCACATTCTGATCCGGATTCCAAAGACCGTAAAGCGTGTGACGACGATTGAAAATTACCACACGGCAGAGGTGTTGGAAAAATACAGTCTTCTCCCGAAACAGATCATCGATCTGAAAGCGCTGATGGGCGATACCGCAGACAATATCCCGGGTCTGCCGGGTGTCGGCGAGAAAACCGCGACGAAAATCCTGCTACAGTACGAGACACTGGAAAATGCGCATGCACATTTCGAGGAGATCAAACCGAACAAGGCAAAAGAGGCGATGCGTGATCATTATGATCTGGCGAAATTAAGCAAAAAACTTGCAACGATTGATACCGATGCGCCGGTGGAGCTCGACCGTGAAAAAGCGGCACTCTCGAATTTTTATACACCAAAAGCGTATGAGATGTTCAAACGTCTGGAGTTTAAAAACCTGCTGGGCCGCTTCGAGGAGACGAATGCAGAACCAGAGGATGCCGTCTTTCTGCGCACCGTAACGGATTTTTCCGAGGCGGAAGAACTCTTTGGAACCATCGCGAAGGAGGAGAAGGCAGGAGCCGCTCTTCTGACAGAAGAAACCCCGAAGGACGGACCGATGGCAGATCGGAGCCGTTCACTTGTCGGTATGGCAGTTGCGTATGGAAGCGGAGAGCCGGATGTTGTTTACTTCCCAGCAGAAGGTTTCCTGACCGGAGATTATTTAAAAGAAAAATTGACTGAGCTGCAGAAGCAGATTCCGGTTTTCTGCGTCATGGACGGAAAAGAATTTCTGAAGGATATGCCGGACGCCGATGAAGCCCATCTGTTTGATGCCGGAATTGCCGCGTATTTATTAAATCCATTGAAATCACAGTATTCGTACGATGATATCGTAAAAGAGTACGTACACCGCTATGTGCCGGCAGTGGAAGAGATCTTCGGCGGAAGCAAGATTCCGGCCGCAGGAAAGATGACGCCGGAACAGCAGGAGTCGTATGCAGGTCATCAGGCGTATGCTGTATTTGCCGCACAGGAAAACATGGAAAAGCTGCTGAAGGAGCAGGGCATGTGGGATCTGTACCGGAATGTGGAGATTCCGCTGGTGTTTACGCTCCGTCAGATGGAAGCGGATGGAATCGCTGCAGAAAAAGAAGCACTTTCCGTTTACGGAGCTGAGCTGGCGGAGCGGATTGGAGAGCTGGAGGCACAGATCTACGAGGAGGCCGGCGAGGAGTTCAACATCAATTCCCCGAAGCAGCTCGGCGTGATTCTGTTTGAAAAGCTGCAGTTTCCGGGCGGCAAAAAGACCAAGACGGGTTATTCCACCGCCGCCGATGTGCTCGAAAAGCTCGCACCGGATCACAAACTCGTTGCCGATATTCTGGAGTACCGCCAGCTTGCCAAACTGAAATCGACGTACGCCGACGGTCTGCAGGCCGTGATCGGGAAAGATGGAAGAATCCATTCGACATTTAACCAGACCATCACCGCGACCGGCCGCATCAGCAGTACCGATCCGAATCTGCAGAACATTCCGGTGCGGATGGAGCTTGGCCGTCTGATCCGGAAAGCCTTCGTGCCAAAGCCTGGCTGTGTCTTTCTGGATGCCGACTATTCCCAGATTGAGCTCCGCGTGCTGGCCCATATGTCGGGCGATGAAAACCTGATCGAGGCGTACCGCGAGGCGGAGGATATCCACCGCATGACGGCATCGAAAGTGTTCCATGTGCCGCTTGAAGAGGTAACACCGCTGCAGAGAAGAAATGCGAAGGCGGTCAACTTCGGTATCGTATACGGTATCAGTTCGTTCGGTCTGGGCCAGGATCTCGGCATCAGCCGGAAAGAGGCAGAAGCCTATATCCAGCAGTATTTCGAGACGTATCCGGGTATCCATGAGTTTTTGAACCGCTGCGTAGAGGATGCCAAAGAGAAAGGCTATTCCGTGACGATGTTCGGACGCAGACGGCCGATGCCGGAACTGAAATCGAGCAACTTTATGCAGCGGTCATTCGGCGAGCGCGTTGCGATGAATGCGCCGATCCAGGGAACGGCAGCGGATATTATTAAAATAGCGATGATCCGCGTGGCGAAACGGCTGAAAGAGGAGCAGTTAAAGACCAGACTTCTTCTTCAGGTACACGATGAGCTGCTGCTGGAAGTGCCGGAAGACGAGCTCGAAAAGGCAGAACAGATCCTGGAAGAGGAGATGACCGGGGCAGCACATCTGGCTGTCAAACTCGAGATCGATATGCACACAGGAAACAACTGGTACGAGGCGAAATAGCGCACTCATACCAGGAGCGAAAGGATACAAAAGAATGAAAGTTTTTGGAATTACAGGCGGCGTGGGCGCCGGAAAAAGCGAAGTGCTCACGTACCTTGGACAGAATTATGATGCAACGGTGATCCAGGCGGACGAGGCAGGTTACCTTGTGATGCTGCCGGGCGGCGAATGCTATGGAGAGATTGTGAAGCTGTTCGGCAGACAGATCACCACAGAGACCGGCGAACTTGACCGGAAACGGATTGCTGAGATTGTTTTTCAGGACGAAGAAAAGTTAAAAGCCCTGAATGCGATCGTTCATCCGGCGGTAAAACGGTATATCAAAAAAGCCATTGCAGCCGCGGAAAAAGCAGGGACGGAATACGTCTTTGTGGAGGCCGCACTCTTAATCGAAGAAAAATATGATGAAATTTGTGATGAACTGTGGTATATTTATGCGGATGAAGAAGTCCGGAAGGAGCGATTGATCGAAGGACGCGGCTATTCCGAGAAGAAAGTTCGCGAAATCATGGCAAATCAGCTTTCCGAGGATGAATTCAGCAGCCACTGCGATTTTGAAATCGACAACAGCGGCGATTTTGAGGAAACAAAAAAACAGTTAGACCATAGGATGAAAAGATATGAAACTTTGTAGTATTGCAAGTGGTTCGAGCGGAAACTGCATTTTCGCGGGAAGCGAGACCACAAGCCTTCTGATCGATGCGGGCATCAGCGGAAAGCGCGTGGAGGCGGGACTGGCTGTTCTCGACCGCAGCGCGAAGGAGCTGGACGGCATTCTCGTGACACATGAGCATTCCGATCATATCCAGGGCCTTGGCGTGCTGGCGCGCCGGTACGGTATTCCGATTTACGCAACGGATGGAACAATTCAGGCGATGCAGCAGACGAAGAGCCTTGGAAAGTTTCCGGAGGGGATTTTCCACACGATTCACGCGGATGACACGTTTACGCTGGGTGATATCGCCGTACATCCGTTTACGATCTCCCACGATGCGGCAGAGCCGGTCGGCTACCGCATGGAATCCGGCGGGAAATCGATTGCGATCGCGACGGACCTTGGTGTCTACAGCGATTACACGGTTCAGAATCTGACCGGGCTGGATGCCGTTTTGTTAGAGGCAAATCATGACGAGAACATGCTTGCGGTCGGACCGTACCCGTATCCGTTAAAACAGCGGATCGCCGGGGCGAAAGGCCATTTATCGAACCTGGCGGCAGGCCATCTCCTCTGCGAGATTCTGCACGACAATCTGCAGGAAGTGCTGCTCGGCCATCTGAGCAAGGAAAATAATTATGAGGCACTGGCCTTTGAAACCGTGGCCTGCGAGGTCACAACGGGTGATAATCCGTATCATTCGGGTGATTTTCATCTCGCTGTCGCTAAAAGAAGCGAAGTATCACCGTTAATTGAGGTTTAAATATACATTTTTAGAGCTACATACCATGTTTTTCGCAAGGCCGCCATTACCGGTTTTTCCGGGGCTTTGACATAAAACCAGAAAAAGGAGAATGGAAACATGAAGAAGACAATTATCACTGTCGTAGGCAAGGACACCGTGGGCATTATCGCAAAGGTATGTAATTATCTGGCAGAGAACCAGGTAAACATCGAAGACATTTCTCAGACGATTGTGCAGGGATATTTCAACATGATGATGGTAACGGACGTCTCCAAGAGCGAGAAATCCAACGCAGAGCTTGCAAAAGATCTGGAGGAGCTTGGAAGTTCCATCGGCGTTGTCATCCGCTGCCAGCATGAAGATATTTTCAATATGATGCACCGTATCTAAAGCGAAGGAGAAAAACGACATGATAAATCTGTTTGAAGTAAAGGAAACGAACGAGATGATCGAAAAAGAGAATCTGGACGTTCGTACCATTACCCTTGGAATCAGTCTTATGGACTGTATCGACTCCAATCTTGACAAGCTGAACCGCAAAATCTACGACAAAATCACGACGACTGCCAGAAATCTGGTTTCCGTAGGTGAGGAGATCGAGGGCGAGTTCGGTATTCCGATTGTAAACAAGAGAATTTCCGTTACCCCGATTGCCTTAGTCGGCGCAGCAGCCTGCAGAACGCCGGAGGATTTCGTGACGATTGCACAGACTCTGGACCGTGCGGCAAAAGAAGTCGGCGTCAATTTCCTCGGCGGCTATTCCGCTCTGGTAAGCAAAGGTATGACGACAGCAGATGAGCTTCTGATCCGTTCTATCCCGCAGGCACTGGCTGTTACGGATTTTGTCTGCAGCTCCATCAACCTTGGCTCCACCAAAACCGGTATCAACATGGATGCTGTCAAACTGATGGGTGAGATCATCAAGAAGACGGCGGAGGCAAGCAAAGAGAACAACTGCCTTGGATGCGCGAAACTCGTTGTTTTCTGCAATGCACCGGACGACAACCCGTTCATGGCAGGCGCTTTCCACGGCGTAACCGAGGCAGATGCCATCATCAATGTCGGCGTTTCCGGCCCTGGTGTTGTCAAACATGCTCTGGAAAAAGTACGTGGCGAGAACTTTGAGGTACTCTGCGAGACGATCAAGAAGACCGCATTTAAGGTAACGCGTGTCGGCCAGCTCGTTGCACAGGAGGCTTCCAAGCGGCTGAACATTCCGTTTGGTATCATTGACCTTTCCCTGGCACCGACTCCGGCGATCGGAGATTCCGTTGCGGATATCCTTGAGGAGATCGGCCTCGAGCACGCAGGTGCACCGGGAACGACAGCGGCGCTGGCACTTCTGAACGATCAGGTGAAAAAGGGCGGTGTTATGGCATCTTCCTATGTCGGCGGTCTCTCCGGCGCATTCATCCCGGTTTCTGAGGACCAGGGTATGATCAACGCAGTCAACGACGGCGCACTGACCATTGAAAAACTCGAGGCAATGACCTGTGTCTGCTCCGTAGGTCTTGATATGATCGCCATCCCGGGAGACACGAAAGCATCGACCATCTCCGGAATCATCGCAGATGAGCTTGCCATCGGTATGGTCAACCAGAAAACAACGGCAGTCCGCCTGATTCCGGTCATCGGAAAAGGCGTGGGCGAAACCGTAGAATTTGGCGGCCTCCTCGGCTATGCACCGATCATGCCGGTCAACAACTTCTCCTGCGAGGCATTCGTCAACCGCACCGGAAGAATCCCGGCTCCGATTCATTCGTTTAAAAACTAAAAAGACAGCTGAAAAGCCGGCAGTGATCCTGAATGGAAAGGATCACTGCCGGCTTTTTTACTATCTGCGCAAATAAAAATAGTAATTTTAAGGAATGTATAGTATGATATATTACATACTGATAATTTTACTTGCAACCCATAAAAAGTGTAAGAAAAAATGAATTATTACGGGGAACTTCAGCGGTAGCAGCCGTTGTTCTATAGCAATTCAATAAATTATTGCACATAATTACACGAATGAAACCACCCTATGCAGTCCGTTGGACGAATTGTTAAAAATCCTTTTGAAATAGCTGATGGTAATTCCG
>OGQH01000124.1_pt1 | contig 104573 bp, 108 predicted proteins | sample 1553181 | NCBI WGS metagenome assembly OGQH01 (sample SAMEA2579946, study PRJEB22360) | human gut metagenome | biome: human gut; feature: human-associated habitat; material: faeces | place: Denmark | collected 2008/2010 | reverse complement strand
CCTGCGACCTCCTGGTCCCAAACCAGGCGCTCTAGCCAAGCTGAGCCACACCCCGTAAACAAGGTTTCCCGATTTGCGTTTAACCCTTTCGCGCTCGACGCAAGATTTATTATATTACATTGTTTTCGGTTTGTCAACACTTTTTTTCATTTTTTTCAAAATGTTTTTTGTGTTGTTTTGTTCTCACCGGACAACAAAAAGATCTTATCATATCTTTTCTCATCTGTCAACACCTAAATTGTATTTTTTTGACAAACTTTTTAAGGATTAGTCAGAACCTGCTCCGGTACTACCCTGTTTTCTTTGGAATAGTCATGTTAGTTGCGATAATTCATTCGATTTTGGGCTGTTTTCCGCCCTTTTTCGACCCGTTTTTTAATCCAGATACTTGATTTCCACCGAAAGCTCATGCTCTTCGTTGATCGTCAGCATGGCATAGCTTGGTTTTCTTCCCATCTGACGCGGATACGTGAGGCTGCCCGGATTGACAATCCAGAGATTTCCACGCTTTTCTGCGACCGGCCGGTGCGTATGGCCGAACAGTACGATATCCACACCCCTGGAAAGCGCCTCCGCATAGATTCCCTCCAGGCCGAGCGATACGCCGTAGTTATGACCGTGTGTGATAAAGGCACGGTAATCATCAATGTTCACCTGAATCTCCGCCGGGAGGTTTGAAAACCAGTCATTATTTCCCATGACCATATAGCACGGGCCGTTTACCTTGGATTTGATCAGGTCATCCATCCCTTCCACGTCACCACAGTGGATCATGCCGTCGAACTCCTCACGTTCCATGGCCTCCTCGAGGTTATACATCCGTCCATGGGTATCGCTCACTATCAGAAATTTCATACTCATTCTCTTCCCTCTTCTTATTTCAAATATGATGCAATCTGTTCTTTCATCGCCGCCAGTGCTTTTCCTCTGTGGCTGACTGCGTTTTTCTCTTCCGGAGAAAGTTCTGCGGTCGTGCGGCTCATATCCGGCAGATAGAAAATCGGGTCATAGCCAAAACCGTTCTCCCCGCGTTCCTCGTAACCGATTTTTCCCTCGATCGTTCCTTTGGTGGTACAGACTGTTCCATCCGGGAAGGCAGCTGCAATCACACAGACGAATCGTGCCGTTCTTTTTTCCACCGGCACGCCCTCCAGGCGGTCAACGAGGCTCTGATTTTTGATGCGGTAGGACGTATCCTCTCCCATATATCTTGCCGAATAGACACCAGGCTCGCCGTTTAAGGCATCCACTTCCAGACCGGAGTCATCCGCCAGCACGATCGTGCCGCCGTCTGTGCATCCGGCAACGGTCTGTGCTTTGATTTTTGCATTCTCCTCAAAGGTTTTGCCGTTTTCATCGATCTCGACCGAAATGCCGGCTTCTTTCATCGAATAAATTTCCACCGGCAGATCCGCAAGGATTTCACGGATTTCTTTCATTTTGCCGGCGTTTCCTGTTGCAAATACAATTTTTTTCATAACCTTTTTTCCTTCTTTCACGCTGAAATAACTTGCGATCATTATACCGTATGTGTGACGCAAACACAAGAACCCTGTCACAAAAAAAGACCCCCGTTTTTATCCGGGAGCCTTTTTTTGTAATCACACATTATTTTGCTTTTTTCTGATTTGCCAGAGTCTTGAATCCATCGACAGCCAGGATCAACGCCAGGATGACAAGCAGGCCTGCCAGCACGATACGTGCTACGCACCAGCCGATGCCAACGCCTGCGCCAAGGCCCTTAAAGTTTGCGATCAGGGTCTGTACAAGAGATGTAATGGTTACGATCAGCATGAATACCATCGGGAACAGGAACATTTTGTTGTTTTTGCCGACTTTTCCAAGCCAGGTGGCAACAGCAAGAAGTCCGATGGCTGCCAGCAGCTGGTTGGATGCACCGAACAGCGGCCAGATTTTGGAGTAACCGGTCAGGCCAAGGCCGATGCCGAGTACTACGGTGATAACGGTTGATACAACCGGATTGGTCAGAACGGCTTTGTAGCCGGTTGCCTCTTTGTAAGTCTGTCCCGGCTCAAGCCAGAACTCCTGGAACATATATCTTGCCAGACGGGTTGCGGTATCCAGAGAAGTCAGGCAGAATACCGATACAGTCAGAACCAGCAGAGAGTACAGTACGTGGCTCGATCCGCCAAGTCCCGGAATGGTTGCTACCATCTCGGAGATACCGGTTGCAAATACAGCGGTCGGAACAACGGTGGTTCCGTCTGCGTATCTGGACCAGATGTAGCCGACTGCACACAGAGATACGATTGCAAGTGCACACTCAATCAGCATACCGCCGTATGCGATCGGGCGGGCATTTTTCTCATTGTCAAGCTGTTTCGATGTAGTTCCTGAACCAACGAGTGAATGGAATCCGGAAATTGCTCCGCAGGCGATGGTTACGAACAGGGCCGGGAACATAAATCCAAGAGAACTTCCGGTCGGAGCCAGCGTATCTTTGAATCCGGTGAATGCCGGGATATCCAGGGATGCATGGCCCATCAGAGCACTTCCGATGACACCGACAGCGGCTACGATCATCATGAAGTACAGAAGGAAGGAGCTTAAGTAGTCACGCGGCTGAAGCAGAATCCAGACCGGTGCAACAGAAGCTACGGTGATATAGATACCAACGATTACCATCCATGCTGTCTCGGAGAGATAGATCGGATGGAAGTTTAATCCAACAACAACGCAGACAACGATAGCTGCAACGCCTGCGATGGTGGAAACGCCAAGAGATACATTTCTTCTGTATACCATGAAACCGAACACAACGGCGAGTACGATGAACAGAATGGAAATCATAGCGGTTGTTGCATTTGCAGAACTTGCTGCCACATCGACAGCGCCGCTCTCGGTGTAGGCTGCCTTGAAGGTATTGGCAACGATGGAACCGAAGGCTGCAACAACGAGAATCAGGGTCAGGTAAGCGAAGACGATAAAGAGTTTTTTCGCTTTACTTCCCATGGTGTCTGCGATAACCTCGCCGATGGACTGTCCTTTGTGGCGCAGGGATGCAAACAGTGCGCCGTAATCATGAACGCCTCCAAAGAAGATACCGCCGATGAGTACCCATAAAAGAACCGGAACCCATCCAAAGACAGCGGCCTGAATCGGTCCGTTGATCGGGCCTGCGCCTGCGATGGATGAGAAGTGATGTCCCATTAAGACAGGAGCTTTGGCAGGAACGTAGTCCACACCGTCCTCCTCGGTGAATGCAGGGGTTTTCCGTTTCGGATCAACGCCCCACTGCTCGGCAAGCCATTTTCCGTAGAATACGTATCCGGCGATCAGAATGCCGATTCCGACAACCAGTACAAGAATACTATTCATTTGTTTTTTCCTCCCTCTTTTTGGTAGAATAAATTTATAGATAACTAAGATCGGAACATCTTAGCATATCCCTTTACCAATTCCCAAGCCGCCCGGTTTCCAAACACTTTCTGTTCTGCCGTATCAAAGACGAGCAGCCGCACCTGACAGTAGCCTCTCAAAGAAAACCGGTAATTTTTATAATACTTATATTTTCGGATTTTCTTCTTTACGCTGTCCGCAACCGGTTTGTCCGCAAAAAAAATACCGGTGACCAGCGTGTACATGTGGTCGGTATCCGGTACTTCCTTCCCCTCGCGAACCACCTTTGGCTCTATCCATTCTGTCAGGTCCGTCAGAAATGTTTCGACGTCCTGGTCGTTCAGTTCTTCCACCGCTTTAAAATACGCATGCTCATGACAGCTGATCCTCCACAACTCTGCTTTCTTTGAGAGCACGTATTTTGCGCCGCTCTCGTGGTAGCTTGCACAGGCATCGTATGTATGGCCGTTTACTTCGGACGGCTTTACGATATCGTAGCTCCTCTCGTAGGAATGCAGCAGCCTGTCTCTGATCTCCTGTCCGTTCATGGTTTCCTCCGCTTGATGAAAAAATTTCGCATGAGGACAGTTTAGCACAGTAGTGCAGTGATTTCAAGGAAATATTAACCTTTTCTAAAATTTTTCTTTTAATTTTTGTTATTAAAAAGGAGCAACACCAAAAATCATTCGGCATTGCTCCTCCATTTGTATTATTTCTGTTCTTTTTCCCGGCGCGGCGGCTTCGGTCCCGCGTACTGGTAAAAGTAGGTTTTCAGCATTCCATTGTAAATTTTACGGTTTTTATCCGCCTTTTTGCCGAGATACCGCTCGGCATCCTCGTAGCTCGTGATCAGATACATCGACCAGGAATCGAGAGCGCGGTACCGCTCTCCTAATGTCTGATACAGGGCCGGAAGATCTTTTTTGTCCTCCAGGCGCTCACCGTACGGCGGGTTGGTAATCAGAAAACCGTATTTTTTCGGGTGCGACAGCTCGGCAACCGGACGCTGCTGGAAATGGATCAGGTGATCCACACCGGCCAGCTTTGCGTTCTCTCTGGCACTCTTGATGACATCTCCGTCGATATCAAAGCCCTGAATATCTGTCTCAATATCGTTCCGGATCCGGTAGCGTGCATCCTCCGCCGCATCCATCCAGCATTTTTTCGGCACGAGGTGCGTCCACTGCTCCGCAAGGAAAGAACGGTTGAGACCCGGTGCAATATCGGCCGCCATCATGGCCGCCTCGATCGGGAACGTACCGCTTCCGCAGAACGGATCGACAAGAATCCGGTCACCCTTCCACGGAGTCAGCATGATAAGTGCTGCGGCAAGGGTCTCGGTGATCGGCGCTTTCGCGGTCAGCTTGCGGTAGCCTCTCTTATGAAGGGAAACGCCGGAGGTATCGAGTCCGATCGTAACCTCGTCTTTTAAAATCGAAACACGGATCGGGTACTGTGCACCGTCCTCCGGGAACCACTCCATGTGGTAGACCTGTTTCAATCGCTCGACAATCGCTTTTTTCATGATCGACTGGATATCGGACGGGCTGAAGAGCTTACTCTTGATGGAGTTTGCCTTCGTTACCCAGAACTTTCCGTTTTTCGGGATAAATTTCTCCCACGGGAGCGCTTTTGTCGCTTCAAAGAGTTCATCGTACGTTTCGGCGTGGACCTGTCCTACTTTGAGCAGGATACGCTCGGTCGTGCGAAGGAACAGGTTGGCGTAGGCGATTCCCTCTGCATCTGCAAGAAACGTTACTTTTCCATCCTCCACGCGCTCGATTTCGTAGCCGAGGTCGAGAATTTCACGTTTCATCACCGCCTCCAGGCCGAAGTGGCACGGGGCGATCAGTTCATATAATTCCATACTCTCCCGTCCCCTCTTATAATGTGAGCTGTTTTACGACGGTGCCGTCAAAGCCTTTGATCGTAAATACGCCGTCCTCGAGGATTGCATAGGTCGGGATATTGCCCTCTTTCGGCAGAGATACAGAACCCGGGTTCAGAAAGGTGTGTGCGCCTTTTTTCTCGGCACGCAGGACGTGGGTATGGCCGTACAGGAAGATATCTCCATCCATCAGCGGCGGCAGATTCTGCTCATTGTAGATGTGGCCATGGCTCATATAGAAGGTATGGCCTCCCTCGATCAGGATGCCGTAATCTGCCAGCACCGGGAACTCCAGTACCATCTGATCTACTTCTGCGTCGCAGTTTCCGCGCACGTTGGTGAGGTACTGTTTTTTCTCATTCAGCATGGCGATGACCTGTTTCGGTGCGTATTCTTTTGGAAGATCGTTTCTCGGGCCGTGATAGAGAAGGTCGCCTAACAGAAACAGGCGGCTTGCGCCCTCTGCCTCGAAGGCTTCCAGCATTTTTCTGCAGTAATAGGCAGAACCGTGAATATCAGATGCAAACATGTATTTCATATCGTGATCTCTCTTTCGTTTTGTGGTTTGGTTTTGTATTGTTTTCTGTTTCATCTTACCGTATCTTTTCCCGCTTGACAAGAAGAAATGTTGGATTGCCGCCCCCTTACAGCTCTTCTCCCGCCACCAGATATCGTCCGCGGTATGCATGCATTCCGCCGATGACCGTTTTGACCTCGTATCCGTTCTCCGCCAGCCGCTTTCCCTCCGCCATGCTCGCGGCACCCCGCTCACAGCAGATCACAAGAATTTTGTCCCGCGGCAGACAGACCCGTTCGAGCAGATGGTCATAGGGAAGATTCACCGCTCCTTTCACATGCCCTTTTTCGTATTCCCGCCGGTTCCGCACATCGATGATCATCGCCCACGGTTTTCCCACGTACCAGTCCAGCTGGTCTGCCGCCAGCAGTGTCATGCCTGCCATATCCTGGTCCCCCTCTCCGGATCTGACTTTCTCTCCTGTTTTATATGTATGCAGAAACCGGCGGCAGAGTCCGTATGGGACCCTCCGCCGGCTTTTTCTGCCGGAATCCCAAGGTTTACTTAGTATTTTTCATACTCATCCTTCTCGTCCTGCTCCCGGTTCTGCTGACCGTAGGATGACATCTCACGGTCTTTCACATGATTGCAGTCTCTGCTGTTCTTCTGGTTTTTGCTGTATTCGCTTTTCTCGTATCCGTTTTTGCTGTACTCGTTTTTGCTGTATTCATTTTTGCTGTTTCTGGTCATAATCTTGTTTCCTCCTGAATGTTTTTTTGTTCTGCGACATCCTTTAGTATCGCTTTTTCCGCGCAGATTATGCATCCAGAACCCTGTTTTTCCACGGTATCTGTTCCAAAGTGGGGAATGCAAGCCCAAAAATACAGTGTTTTTCCTGCTTTCGGACCACTGCTTTCCAAATTGTGGTAATTTTTTCCAACTTTTGAATTTCGATGTTGCTTTTTCCCGTTATCTGTATTATAATCAATTTTGTAAAAGAATTTACCCTTCATAAATTTTTTTACAATTAATAACCCCTTATTAATTATTTATACTCCCCTTGAAAGATCGGTAGCTCCCCTGCCGGTCTTTCTTTTTGCAATTATTCAGAGCCATGCAAAATTTCAAGAAGAACTGTGAGTCATGCTCGCATGAACGAACAGTTCTTCTTGAAATTTTATATGGCGAGAAGCCACATCGAGATGCAGCGCAGCGGAATCGAGATGTGGCTCTGAATAATTGCAAAAAGGAGGAAAGTCTGCATCAGCAGACTTTCCTCCTTTTTCCCGTTCTGTATATATGATTAGAATTCTACTTTTTCACCTTTTGCCGCTTTTGCTACGGTTCCTGCGAGGACGATCAACGCCATGAGGTTTGGAATTACCATCAGGCCGTTAAAGAGGTCTGACAGGTTCCATACGAGATCTACTTTCAGCAGAGAGCCGAGGAAAACGAACACAACGACGATCAGCGAGAACGGAACGACTGCTTTCTTTCCGAACAGATACTGTACGTTCTGTCTTGCGAAAAAGTACCATCCGACGATGGTCGAGAATGCAAAGAACAGAAGACAGATCGCTACGAACGCCGGTCCGAAGCCTTTGAGGCCGGTTCGGAATGCCGCCTGTGCGACCGGGGTTCCTTTAACACCGGTACTCATCATCTCTTCCAGAACGCCGGAAGAAAGAATAACGAGAGCGGTCATGGTCAGGACAACGAAGGTATCAATAAAGACACCGATCATCGCTACTTCACCCTGATCCTCCGGGTTCTCGACATCGGCAATCGCATGGGCATGCGGGGTGGAACCCATACCGGCTTCATTAGAGAAGAGGCCTCGGGCAACACCGTAACGCATGGCTTTCCGCACGGTAATACCGGCTGCTGCACCAAATACGGCGTCCGGACGGAATGCACAGATAAAGATCGAAGCAATCGCTGACGGCACATGCTGGATGTTGATCAGAATAACAACAAGGGCTCCGACGAGATACAGTGCTGCCATCACCGGAACAACTTTTTCGGTGAAGGATGCGATACGGGAGATACCTCCGATGAAAATGAATGCGGCGAGAACGGCTACAATCACACCCATCACCCATTTCGGTACGGAAAATGCGGTGTAGAACGCATCACTGATGGAGTTCGACTGTACCATATTTCCCATAAAGCCAAGTGCCAGAATAACGGCTACGGCAAAGAAGCCTGCCAGTGCTTTTCCAAACGTTCCCTTGAATGCGTGGGTAATGTAGTAAACCGGTCCTCCGATGACTTCTCCGTTCTCATCGCGGCGTTTGGAGATCTGCGCGAGATACGCCTCGCCGTAGATCGTTGCCATGCCGAAGAACGCAGCAAGCCACATCCAGAAGATGGCTCCCGGGCCGCCGGATACGAGTGCGGTCGCACATCCTGCGATGTTTCCGGTTCCGACCTGTGCGGCGATCGCTGTTGCAAGCGCCTGGAAGGAAGTCATGCCGTCTTTTCCGGCCTTCTTACCCTTTAACGAGAAACCGCCGAAGACGCGGTTCCACGCGGTCTTAAACTTTCTTACCTGTACAAAGCGGGTCCGAACAGAGAAATAAACTCCCGTACCTACCAGCAGAAACAGCAGTACGCTGTTCCAGAGCACATCACTGATCTGCGCAATTGCCTGATTCAATGCATCCATTTTCTTTTCTCCCTTTCCATTCGACGTATGGTCTGAACGATGTGGATCACACATCCGCACCGTTTTGAGAAAAAAAATACCATCTCCTGCGGAATTTTTCCTGCAGAACATGGCTCTGATTGAAAAATACAGCAAAAAACCGCGCTTCCGAAATTTTTTCGTTTCTGCGCACCGCTTTTTTTGTTCCGCGGCTGTTTTTCTTCTGTATCTTTTTTGACTCTGTCCTTTTGCCTGAGAGATTCTGCATCGCTGCATTGCACCTTCGGCACTCTTTTCAAGAGCTTCTCCAGAGACCACTCCGTTTTTAGTCCTCGCCGTCTCCCGTCCGTTCTTGTTTTAAGAAGAGAACCAGCACCTGAAAGTTTTACTTCTTCGGTCGTGCACCTTTCGAAAATTAAATTTCCAAAAGCTCTCCGCACATTTTCTAAAAACTTCTACGTCTTTTTTTATTTTTGTAAAACTATAGCACCTGTGATAGGATTCGTCAATACCCCATGCCGTATTTTTTTCAGAATATTGCAAAAACATATAAAAAATCAGCAGATCTGAGCGCGCACGCCTCAAAATCGCATGCGCGGCACAGATCTGCTGTTCTCTTTTCCAAATATCTTTTATGACGCCTGGAACTGGCTGTTGTACAGATTGTAGTAGAAGCCTTTCTTCTCAAGAAGCTCCTCATGGCGTCCCTGCTCGATGATCTTTCCGTCTTTCATGACGAGGATCAGCGAAGCGTTGCGGATCGTGGACAGACGGTGGGCAACGACGAAACTCGTTCTGCCCTGCATCAGCTTGTCAAACGCCTCCTGAACCTGCAGTTCGGTACGGGTATCGATGCTGGAGGTCGCCTCGTCGAGGATCAGCATCGGCGGCAGGCAGAGCATGACACGGGTGATACAGAGAAGCTGTTTCTGCCCCTGGCTGATGCTGTCTTCGCTGAGAACCGTGTCAAGTCCCTTCGGCAGACGCTTAATAAACTCCCAGCTGTGTGCCTCTTTGGCCGCATTGATGATCTCCTCTTCCGTCGCATCCGGCTTTCCGAAGCTGATGTTGTCGCGCACGGTTCCCTGTTTGATCCAGGTATCCTGCAGCACCATACCAAAGCAGCTGCGGAGCGCATGGCGGGACAGTTCGTCGATCGGCTTTCCGTCGATGCAGATCTTTCCGGCATCGACATCATAGAAGCGCATCAGCAGGTTGATAAACGTCGTCTTTCCGCATCCGGTCGGGCCGACAATGGCAACACGCATGCCCGGCTGTACGTCAAGATTAAAGTTCTCGATCAGTTTTTTCTCTTTGTCATAACTGAATGCTACATCATCGATCGTCACATTTCCCGTCACGGTATCGATCATTCCAGCCGGGTCTGCACTCTCCTCTTTCTCTTCCAGCAGAGCAAAGATACGGCCTGCGCAGGCAAGCGCGTTCTGCATCTCGGTGATAACGGAACTGATATCATTGAACGGTTTCATATACTGGTTTGCGTACGACAGCAGAACGGAAAGTCCGCCGACGGTCAGCGCACCGCCCGGGATCATGAAAGCTCCCACAAGGGCAACACCGGCATAGATCACGTTGTTGACAAAACGGGTGGACGGGTTCGTTAAGGAACTGTAGAACACGGCCTGCTGGCTGTATTTCTGCAGATCTTTGTTGATCTCTGCAAAACGCTCGGAAGCTTTTTCCTCATAGCCGAACGCTTTGACTACTTTCTGGTTTCCGATCATCTCATCGATGAGTGCGGTCTGTTTTCCTCTCGTCTCACTCTGTTTCTGGAACATTTTGAACGAGCGGCCGGAAATAAATTTTGCCACGAAGAAGCTCAGAGGTGTCAGGCAGATCACAAGAAGGGTGATCCATACGTTCTTCGAGAACATGAAAAACAGTGTCACAATAATGGTTACGATGCCGGAGAACAGCTGCGTAAAGCCAAGCAGAAGACCGTCCGATAAGATATCGGTATCTGCGATAACACGGCTTACGATGTCTCCGGAGCTGTGCTGATCCAGATAGGACAGCGGCAGCACCTGAATATGACGGATCGCCTGGGAACGAAGGTCGCGCACGATGCGGTACGTCATACGGTTGTTGATCAGGTTCATGATCCATGCGGAAAGTGCGGAAACGAGGGTAAAGAATACGATTCGTTTCAGATAGAACCACATCTCCGGGAAATTGACCTGGTGGGCTGCAACGACCTCATCGATCGCATCGCCGAACAGGATCGGAATATAAAGTTGTAAAATAACGGTAACCGCAGCCAGGACAATACTAAGGCCTAAGAAAATTTTATAATTTCCGATAAACGCCATCAGCTTTTTCATGACCTGCATGCCGCTTTTTCCGGACTTGTTTTCTGTCTTTTTCATGCGATCACCCCGCTTTCGTTGTTATAAGCTGCACGCTCTTCCGGGAACTGGGAGAAGTAAATCTCGCGGTAAACCTCGCAGGTTTTCATCAGCTCGTCGTGTGTGCCGTTTCCTTCGAGCGTACCATTTCCAAGAACGAGGATCTGGTCTGCCTGACGGATGCCGGCGATTCGCTGGGATACGAGGAAGGTTGTCGTGTTTCCTTCGAGATTGTGGACGGCTTTGCGGAGTTTTGCATCCGTTGCAAAGTCAAGCGCACTCGAACTGTCGTCCAGAATCAGGATTTCCGGTTTTTTTACCAGCGCACGCGCAATAGAAAGACGCTGTTTCTGTCCGCCGGAGAGGTTCTTTCCGTTCTGCTCCAGCATAAAATCGAGCTGATCCTGTTTGCCTTCTACGACTTCTTTCGCCTGGGCTGTGGTGAGCGCCTCCCAGATTTCTGCATCGGTGGCGTCCTCTTTGCCCCACTTCATATTGTCGCGGATGCTGCCTTTAAAGAGCACTGCTCTCTGCTGAACAACACCGACTTTATTGCAGAGCTCTTCTTTCGTGTAATTCTTTACATTCTCGCCGTCTACCATGACGTCACCGCTGGTCGCATCGTAGAAACGGGAAATCAGGCTGACCAGCGTCGATTTTCCGCTTCCGGTACCGCCGATGATTCCGATGGTCTGGCCGCGTTTTGCGGTAAAGCTGATATCCGATAAGCTCTCTGCACCGGCTCCTGCATAGGTGAAGCTGACATTTTTAAATGTAACAGCTGCATCACCAGTTACTTTCTTTGCAGCGCCGCCTTTTGCCGGGTAGTTCATGGTTGTCGGAACCGCCAGTACGCCGGAGACACGCTCTGCACAGGCAACGGATTTGTTTAAGGTGATGATGAGTGATGCCAGTTTGATCAGCTCCACGATGATCTGCAGCATGTAGTTGTAAAGTGCGACAACCTGTCCCTGCTGCATACTGCCGATGTTGACCTGAAGGCCTGCCTGCCAGATCAGGACAACGGCTGCGATGTTGATGAGGACATAGGTCAGCGGATTTAACAGTGCGGAAATTTTTCCGACAAACTCGTTCAGACAAGTCAGCTCATCGTTGCTCTTTTCGAAATCGGCAACAGACTGCTCCTCACGGCAGAACGCACGGATGACACGGACACCGTTCAGATTTTCTCTTGTCATTCCGGTGACGCGGTCGAGTGCCGCCTGTACCTTTTTGAACAGCGGGATGCTGACCAGCATAATGCCGAATACGGCAACGAACAGGATCGGAATAGTAACCAGGAATACGATGGCACATTTTACGTTGACGGTAAATGCCATCACAACGGAACCGAATACGATAAACGGACTCCGCAGCAGCAGACGCAGACCCATGTTGATTCCGTTCTGCACCTGGTTGATATCGTTGATCAGACGGGTGATCAGCGTATCGGTTCCAATGGTATCCAGCTCCGTAAAGGACAGAGCCTGGATGTGGTCAAAGACCGCCTGGCGAAGCTCGGTTGCACAGCCGACGCTCGCTTTTGCCGCGAAATACTGCGCGGTGAAGCTGCAGCAAAGTCCGACTGCCGCCATCAGAACGAGGATTCCAAAACGGCTGACGATGTACGGACGGTTATTGCCTGCGATACCCACATCGATGATCTGGGCAACAACCATCGGCACCAGAAGGTCGAAGACAACTTCCAGAAGCTTGAACAAAGGAGCGATGATGCTCTCTTTTTTGTAGTGCTTCAAGTAGACTCCAAGACTTTTCATCTTCTTTTTCACTCTCCATTTCTTTGTTTCTTGACATTGACAGTATAATCTCATATGATTAATACGAATAGTATTGTTTTTATAGCTTAGTGATACAATTTTAATATCATAGATAATTTCACGAAAGGAAGTCTCTTATGGAACTGCGCCAGCTTGAATATTTCCGCGTCATCGCCGAAACCGAAAGCATTCACGAGGCCGCCCGCCGCCTCAATATGTCCCAGCCGCCGCTCAGTTATCAGTTAAAGCAGCTGGAAGCCGAACTGAATGTCACTTTATTTGAACGTACCCGCCAGGGCGTCCGCCTGACCGAAGCCGGAAAACTGCTGTATGACCGCTCCGCCAACCTGCTCGAGTACGTGAAATCGACGGAGCTTGAGGTCGCAAAGGTCGGCAAAAAGCGGGTTCTGCGCCTCGGCATCACACCGACCACCGTTGCGACGATCATGCCGTGCGTCTCGCTTTTTTCCCGCCGCAATCCCGATGTCAACTTCGAGGTGCACGACGGCATCACCTACACGCTGTACCGCTATCTGATGGACGGCATCATCGACATTTCCATCGCCCGCACGCCGCTGCGGCTCGACGATGTCGACTATAAAATTTTAAGCTCTGAACCTATGATTGCCGTTTCTTCAAAAGATATGCTTCCCGAGAAGAACGGATCGCTAAAGCTCTCGGATCTTTTGAATATTCCGCTCATCATCTACCGCCGGTATGAGGCGCTCATCATGGATGCGTTCCACTCGCGCGGCATGGAGCCCGATCTTTTCTGCGTCTGCGACGATCCCCGCGGCGCGATGCTCTGGGCAAAGGAAGGCCTTGCCACTGCCATTTTCCCGCAGTCCATGAGCTCTCTCTGCCAGGGACTCCGCATCCAGCCGCTCGCAGAAAGCGACCTGGAAACGCAGATCGCCGTGATCTGGAAAAAGGGGCGAAAACTCTCTCCGCTTCTACAGGACTTTGTCGATGCCTGCATGGAGAGCATATTATAATAGAAGAAGTCCGCTGCGCCGGCCTCTTTTTCAGGGATCAGCGCAGCGGACTTCCTTTTTTTATTTCTCATTCTTTTTACTGCACAAACAGCAGCGCGATATTCAGCAGTGTCACAATCACCGCAATCGCAAACAGGGCAATTTTCAGCCGCAGACTGTTCGCGTATTTTCCCATGACTTTTTTCGAGGACGTCAGATAAATCTGCGTAAATACCGTAATCGAGAGCTGCATTCCAAGGAACATCTGTGAATAGAGAAGGCCCTGGAACGGGGAATCAATCAGAAGAATGACCGCTGCGGCCGGGATCATGGTAAGAAGGATTCCCCAGCGTGTCTCCTTACTCTTGATCTCATACGGCTTGTTAAAAATTCCCGAAAAAATCGTTCCGCCCGCCATTCCCGCGGTGATGCTCGATGAAATTCCGGCGAGCAGAAGCGCTGCTGCAAAAATCACCGATGCGGCATTTCCAAGGAGCGGTGTCAGCATCTTTCCCGCCGTTGCGAGATCATCCACCTGCTTTGCATTCTGTGGCTGGAAAAACGTTGCGGCCGCCATCAGGATCATTGCACTGTTGATGGCCCATCCGATGATCATGGAAAACAGGGTGTCTTTGAACTCATACTTTAACTGGCGCGCAATCATCTCATCATCCTCAAGATTCCACTGGCGGCTCTGAATAATTTCCGAGTGGAGAAACAGGTTGTGCGGCATGACGACCGCACCGAGGACGCTTAAGATGACCGGCATTGAGTGCTCTGGAAACGACGGTTTTACCCAGCCGACAGCCGCCTGCGCCCAGTCGATATCGGCGATCCAGACCTCAAAGAGGAACGAAAAGCCGATCAGCGAGACAAACACAATGATCAGTTTTTCAATCCGTTTGTAAGCACTTGTAAACTCACAGATCAGAACCAGCACGAGAATTATCATGCTGCCGAGCTTGATCGGAATGCCGAACAGCATCTGGAGCGCAACCGCACCGCCGAGGATCTCCGCCATTGCGGTCGCCACCGCTGCCATCATCGCCGTCGCAAGAATCGTGTTTTTCAGCCACGCAGGCAGATAGAGGCTCGCCGCCTCCGAGAGGCACTTTCCCGTGACAATGCCGAGATGCGCCGCATTGTGCTGCAGAAAAATCAGCATGATCGTGGACAGGGTGACCATCCACAGAAGCTCGTAGCCGTAACCCGATCCGGCGGCAATGTTGGATGCCCAGTTTCCCGGGTCGATAAAACCGACCGTGACAAGAAGTCCCGGGCCGAGATAGCGGAGAAAATTCATGCCCGCCGTCTCTTTTCGTTTTCGATTTTGTTTCATATTCTTTCCTTTCTGACAATTTGATACGGAACCGGCCCATCCAGGACCGGCAGAAATCGTTTTGTTGTGGTTTTGGTTACTTTAGTTAGTTGTAACTAACTACATTGTACATAGGATTTTTCAAAAAGTCAAATCCTGTTTTCTCTTTCTTGTGCTTCATCGTCCGCTGTGCTACAATAAAACTGCTTATTTTGAACTAAAAGGAGAATTTTTATCATGATACGACTTGCCGTCCCGGAGGATTTTACTTCGATCATGTCAATCTATGCGTACGCCCGCTCTTTTATGCAGGAAACCGGAAATCCGAATCAGTGGGGAAACCATTTTCCGCCGGAGGAGCTGATTCACAACAGAATCCGTGACAAACAGCTTTTTGTCCTGGAAGAAAACGGCACGCTGCACGGCGCGTTTGCCTTCATCATCGGTGAGGATCCGACGTATCTGCAGATCGACGACGGCTCCTGGCTCTCCGATGCGCCGTATGGCACGATTCACCAGGTTGCCTCAGACGGAACAATCCACGGATTTTTCTCCCAGATCGTCGATTACTGCTGGGCACAGATCCCGCACCTGCGCGTCGATACGCATGCGGACAATCAAATCATGCAGCATCTGATCCAGAAAAACGGATTTGAACGGCGCGGCATCATCTACGTGCTGAACCACTCTCCGCGGATTGCGTTTGAGCGCGTAAAATAAAACACCAAATGAAAACACCGAATCGTCACCGCTTCGCAGACTTTTCAGCCGCGGAATCACCGTTGGATCCAGATAATATAAGGATCCGACGACCTGTCCCATCATCCTCTTTTTCGATCTTTCGTGTGTCATTTTTTACCAACCTTACATCTTCTTACTCTCCAGTATGCACTTGCCCGTACCGAAATGCAAAGAAAATCCGCTTTTTCCCCTCTGTTTCTGCACATTCCTTTGTGCAGAATACAGATGCAGAAAAAACGGATTTTCTTTTGCATTTTTCTTTATGCGTGGATTCCTCTGTTCTCGTCCCCGGACTCGTTTACGCCGAATTCGTAATCATTGCCCGGCAGAATCATGTTCAGCAGGATTCCTGCGATGGCTGCAATGGCAAGTGCAGTCAGGGTGACGGTCGTTCCGCCGATCGTAAAGGAGAGACCGTTGCTGAAGCCCAGTCCGCAGACAAAGATGACGCCCGCGATGATCAGGTTTCTCGATTTGGTCAGGTCTACTTTATTCTCTACCACGTTGCGCACACCGATGGCAGAAATCATACCGTACAGCATGAAGCTAACGCCTCCGATGATAGAGGACGGCATGGTGCTGATGAGTGCCGATACCTTCGGAATGAAGCTGACAATAATCGCAAAGACTGCGGCAATACGGATGACTCTCGGGTCATGTACGCGGCTCAATTCCAGAACGCCGGTGTTCTCGCCGTACGTCGTGTTGGCCGGTCCGCCGATGAAACCTGCCATTGCGGTTGCAAGACCATCACCGAGCAGGGTTCTATGCAGGCCCGGATCAGAAAGGAAGTTCTCTCCTACGGTTGCAGAGATCGCCGACATATCACCGACATGCTCCATCATGGTCGCGATCGCGATCGGTGCCATGATCATAATGCTGGTCAGATCGAATTTGCAGAGCTGCAGCGGCGGAAGTCCGACGATGCCTGCCTGTGCAACCGGCGCAAAGTTGATGATCACGGATCCGTCCGGATTTTTGATGCCGAGTGCATTCAGGACAACTGCCACAGCGTAGGCAATCACAACGCCCATCAGAATCGGAATGATTTTGAGCATTCCTTTTCCCCAGATGTTGAAAATGATGATGACTGCCAGCGCAACCAGTGCCAGGAACCAGTTCGTCGAAGCATTATTAATGGCGGAACCAGCAAGGCTGAGGCCAATGCAGATGATAACCGGACCTGTGACAACCGGCGGCAGGTAGCGCATCACGCGTTTGACGCCGACCATGCGGATGATCAAGGCAAAAATCAGGTACAGAAGACCTGCTACCACAATACCTCCGCAGGCATAGGCTGCCTTGTCGTTGACACTCATGCTGGCATATTTTCCGGTATTCAGGTTTGCAACAGCGGCGAAACCGCTTAAGAATGCAAACGAAGAACCAAGAAATGCCGGTACTTTAAATTTCGCGCACAGATGAAACAGCAGGGTTCCAAAGCCGGCGCAGAACAGTGTGACGGATACGGTAAGACCGCGGGACGGCCCCTCGCCGCATGCGTCTACAAAGTAGCTGTTTACCAGAATCGGCACCAGAATGGTTGCACCGAACATGGCAAACATGTGCTGCAATCCGAGAATCAGCATTTTAGGAATACCGAGCTTTCTCGCATCGCGGATGACTCCATTAGACTCGTTCATACGTCTCTCCCTCTCTTTTGTTTTTCTTTCCCATTATAGGCGTTATGTTGTTCAAATACAAGCGAAAGATTGCGGGCCTCTCAATTTTCAAACGGGCGGACACGTAAAGTAACTCCTAAGGTATCGCAGATCTCCTGGCACTTCTGAATTTTCTCCTCTGGCATGACTTTCTCGACAACCGTCATCACAACATTCGGCACATACTGTTTGGAAAGAACCGCAAACTCCTTGATCGCCTCGTACGACTGGATGCCGAATTTCGACCGCGTGAGCTCCAGAAATTCCTTTTCATCCGGCGCGTTTAAGGAAATCGAGACGGTATCGAATCTTCCCTTTAATTCCGGGGTGACATCTCTTCCATAGATCAGGTTGGCAAGACCGATCGTATTCAGACGCACTTTCAGGTTCGGATACGTTTCTTTTAAGGAATCGATCACCCGACAGACATCCTCAAGCCGCTCAAGCGGTTCTCCGAAGCCGCAGAAGACCAGTTCATTGATCACGTTCAGATCGTACTGTGCGAACAGCTCCAGCATCGTCTCAACGGATGGCTCGCCCTCTTTTAACCACAGTGTATTTCCCTCCTGCTGCTGTTTCGTCTGGCGCAGACAGAACACACAGCTGCACGGGCATTTGTTTGTCATGTTGACATAGACATTTTTTCCGGTAAGATCGCCGCTCTTTGCAAGGTCGAGATACCCTTCCTCGCCGACGGCTCCGGTTACAGTATATAAATACATTACGCTTCCTCCGTTAAGTCCTTCATAAACATTTCAAAGCAGAGTCCCCAGTAGCTCGGCACTTCGTTTTCTTCGCAGTAGCGGATGCATTTCGATACGTAATCCGCCGCCTTTTTCACCGACTCGTACAGGCTGTGGCCGTTCAGATACATGCCTGCGATAATTGCCGCAATGACATCTCCCGTACCGCTCCGGTCGCCGCCGATGCGGTCTACCATGACGATCTGGAAATCCTCGCCTTTGTTATAGATAAAGTTGGCAATCTGTGTCTGGTTAAAGTGGATACCCGTCACAACAATATGTTTCGGTCCCCGTTCCGCCAGTTTTCCGCACATTTCTTTCAGCTCCTCAATCGAAGCCCCGTTCTCCGGATACGGCGCATCGAGCAGTGTACAGAGTTCTGTCAGGTTCGGCGTGATGATATCCGCGTAGTGAACCAGCTCTTTCATCTTGTCGCACATCTCTTTCGTGTACGTCCGATACAGCTTTCCATAGTCTCCCATGACCGGATCGACGATGACAAAGTTGCGGTCCGTCTTGAAATGGCGGATAAAATCAAGCACAATATCCACCTGCTGTTCCGATCCTAAAAAGCCGGTCGAGATCGCATCGAAATCGAGCTTCAGATCCTTATAGGTCTGAATGTACTCCTTCATCCGGTCGGTATAATCATCAAAGTAATACGTCGGAAACTGCGTATGTGCCGAGAGAATTGCGGTCGGAACTGCCACCGCCTGAATCTTCATCGCCGACACGATCGGCGCCATCACAGCCGTCGAGCACCGGCCAAAGCCTGTCAGATCGTTAATCAGCGCTATTTTTTTCTGTTTTTCCATGTTGTTCTCCTCTTTTTTTCAGGATGCCTCCGCATCTGTTTCATGTCTATTTTTGCACACTCGCGTCTTATTTACAAGTTTTTTTCCGGACAAAAAGAAAAGGGGCTGTCGGGAAATAGACCGCCCCGTATGTAAATTATCATATGTTAAAAGTCAAAATATTTTACTTTTTATTTTAGTAAAATTTACTACCTGCTTTTGTGAAAAATACACAAAAAGAGGCATCTCCATCTATGCAGACTGGAAATGCCTCTTTTTTGTTCTCTTGTTTCCTTTTTTTCTTCAGCTCAGGAAGTTTTCAATAATGACGTTTTCCGCCTCCGCTTCCGTCATGCCGAGCGTTCTGAGTTTCAACAGCTGCTCGTCATTGATCCGTCCGATCGCCGCCTCGTGGATGATTGCCGCATCCACATGCTTTGCCTGGATCTCCGGAATAGATCCGACCTGGGCGTGATCCATGATGATAGAATCGCACTGGATATGGGCGTGGCATTTGTTTTTGCCGACTGCCTTCGGATGGAAGACCTGGGAGGAATTGCCCTTTCCGACAGAACGTGAAATAATCTGTGCGGAAGAACCGCTTCCGTTCATACATACTTCAATATCCGACTCTGCCTTCTGGTCACCGTCTGTCATCAGACGTTCGAGCACGAACAGTTTAGAGTTTGCATCCATCACAACATTCGTCGTACGAATTGTTGAGTCAACGCCCTTAATCTGTACGGTATCCAGCGTAAAAACGGAATTTTCTCCGATTTCAATATTTGTCACCGGGTTCAGAATCCGCTGTCCCGTTCCGTTTCCCTCGCCATAATGCTTTTCCTCGTAGCGCACGTTGGCATTTTTTCCTACATGGAACGTATGGATACCATCGTGCCGGCTGTCGTTGCAGCCGCCGTTGTGAATGCCGCAGCCCGCTACAATCGTAACATCGGCGCCGTCCGCAACGTAGAAATCATTGTAAACAAGGTCCGTCATGCCGGAAACGCTGACGACAACCGGGATAAATACTTTTTCACCTTTCGTCTCGCCATCGATCAAAATATCAATGCCCGGCTTATCCTCTTTTTTGCGGATTTTGATATGCTCACTGTCACCGTGGCAGAGCGGAATGCCGTTCTGGCGGAGATTGTATGCCCCTTTCTGCTCAAATCCCTCGCTGATCTGATTTAATACGCCCTGGGTTGTCTCATCTACCTGTACCATCAGCATGTGCCTCCTTCCTGGCCGCACATCCGGCCTGTTTTCTGCTGGAACAGGGTCGGCAGTACGTCTTCCTTTGTACCGTATTCTTTCACCTGGCCGTCCTCGATCACCATGATCTTGTCTGCCATCTGGATAATGCGTTCCTGATGAGAAATGAGAATCAGACATTCTTTTTTCTCTTTGTGGATTTCTTCAAACCGCTTGATCAGCATGGAAAAGCTCCACAGGTCAATGCCGGCCTCCGGCTCATCGAAAATGCTGACCTTATGCGGTTTTGCAAGCACCGTTGCGATCTCCAGACGCTTCATCTCTCCTCCCGAGAGCGTACCGTCCATCTGACGGTTCAGGTAATCGGCAGAGCAGAGTCCGACGGCGGAGAGGAGTTTACAGCTCTCTGCTTCCGTCAGCTCTTTTCCGGCTGCCAGCGACAGCATTTTTTTCACCGTCATTCCTTTAAAACGCGGCGGCTGCTGGAATGCATAGCCAATGCCGGCGTTTGCGCGGTGGTCAATATCATAACCGGTAATATTTTCCTCATCCAGGAAGATTTCTCCGCCGTTTGCTTCCTCAATGCCGGCAAGTACTTTTGCCAGCGTCGATTTTCCGCCGCCGTTTGGTCCGGTAATCACCAGCATTTCCCCGTCCTTCACTTCAAAACTGATGTGGTTGACGAGGCAGCGTTTTCTTCCCTCTTCGTTTACTTCAAAGGTAAGATTGTCTACTTTCAGCATATTTGCACCTCTTTTGTTTTTACTCTTTGCAGGGATAATCCCCCTTTCAAAAACTCTACTCCTTCTCCTAAAATCTGTCAATTATTTGTTGCAGTTTGAGAGACTCTTTTGTTTTATGCAGTAATTTTCCCCGTAACATTTTCTTTTCCTGCATTCTTTTTCGTTTCTTCTGGATCGCATGCTGTGTTTGCGGTATAATGAGGGTAATATTTCATCGGGAGGTTATCGTATGCGTGTACTTATTACAGGAACCAGCTCCGGAATCGGGAAGGCGATTGCGGAGAAATTTTTAAAAGAAGGCTTTGACGTTACCGGATTTGACCGAAAGGAAGCTTCGATCAGACAGGAGTCGTATACTCATTTCTGCCTTGATATCCGCGCCAGAGAACAGTATCCGGCACTTGCGCCTTTTGATATTGTCATCAACAACGCGGGTGTGCAGAACGAGGATGATATTGATATCAATTTAAAGGGAACCATCGCAATCACGGAGGCGTACGGAATTCATGACAACATCCGCGCCGTCCTTATGATCGGCTCGGCCAGCGGCCATACCGGAGCTGAGTTTCCGGAATACACGGCAAGCAAGGGCGGTGTGCTCGCCTACACGAAAAACGTGGCACTCCGCATTGCACCGTATGGCGGAACGTGCAACAGCCTTGATTTCGGCGGCGTACTGACCGAGTTGAATCTGCCTGTCACAGAAGACCAAAAGCTCTGGGATCAGATCATGGAGCTGACGCCGCTGAAACGGTGGATGACCGTCGAGGAAGCAGCGGACTGGGCGTATTTTATGACCGTGACGAACCGTTTCTGCACGGGGCAGAATATTCTGATTGACGGCCTTGAAGCGGGAAACGCACACTTTGTGTGGCCGGATGAATGATTTGTTAATTTCCTGTACAAGCAAAAAACAGGTTCCCTGCACGGAAGCTTTTTGGGCTTTTCCGCTGCCGGGCTGCCTGTTTCTTTTCATTTCTTTTCTTACGCTTTTTCAAACACCAGAATTTTCTCTGCGAATTTGTGGACGATCGGCATCCACATCACCAGCTTGTAGATGGGATTCAGCGTTTCCATACCGCGGGCGATGTTGTCGTCTTTTACTTTTCGGAAACCGGCGGCAATGTCGCCCAAGTCTGCAAAGCTGTTCGCACCCCAGGTAAACGTCGCGCCCGTCGCCTGAATAGATTTTTCGATGTTTTCTTTCTTTACAAAGTACGGGCACAGCGTTTCCATGCAGACGTAGGCATTGTCGAAATGATCGCGGATGATGGCGAGCATCATTCTGACCTCATCCGCTTTCATGTACATGGTCAGACCTTCGATAATGAAAAGCATTTTGCCCCGCACTTTTACCTGATCGGCCCATGCCGGGTCGAGCACGGAACACGCAATCGTGGAAACACGGCCGGATTCCTGATAGATGGAATCGCGCACCTCAATCGTCTCCGGCAGATCGAGATTGTACCAGGTAATTTTTCCATTATCCATGCGGTAAAACCGTGTGTCCAGACCACAGGCGATGTTGACGACGGTACAATCCGGGTTCTTTCGGATAAAGTCGCTGACCAGCTCATCAAACACAACACTCCGCGCTACGATTCCGCCGCTCATTGCTGTGTCCTTTTTCGCATTGCTGAAATCATAGTCGATACGGTCGATCAGCTCTTCTGCTTTGGTGTCGCGGAACTTGTTTTTCGGATTTCTGCTGTGCATGGCACGGGCGTAGAAGCACTGCAGCATCGTCTCGGCAGTTCCGTTCAGTTTTGGTTTTATTTTTTCATTGCTCATTCTGGGTGATCTCCCTTCTGTGTTTTATATTCTTCGATCCATTTCACCGGTTCCGTCCCGGTCTTGTTTTATTTCGGATTTTCCACCTTGTCCCCCACGAACCAGTAATCACAGACCTCACCGCCGCCTGCCAGCGTATGGTCACGGTAGAGCTTCGCATGCATCAGGGCTGCTGTCTTGTAATCAATGTCGCACATAATCGGCAGCACTTCCAGATAGCCCTCTTTTCGGGCGAAGGTATTCAGGGGACATTGGGTGAAGTGGTAATAAAAACCGTCCTGATGCTTCGTCTCATCAAAATGAAAATCCCACGAATACGCCTTATACTGCGGATGTGCTTCCAGCCAGGCGGCATCCTTATGCATCATCTTCGCAATCCGCGCCATGCCGCTCTTCTTATTCGCATTAATCATCAGGCCCATGGCTTTCAGAAGCGGGAAGGACATCATCTCCTCTGAGATTGTACGCAGTTCCTCCACAGAGATTTTCCGGTCGGATGCATCCCACAGGGCAAGGAAGATAAGGCCTTCATAGAGATTCGACGCCATCGGGTTGTCCTTTCCGATATCATCGGCGCGGCGAAGCATGTCGCGGTAGATCTGGTTGGTTTTGCGGAGAAGCTGGGTGGTTTTCGCTTTGCCGTAACGTTTTCGCAGGCTTTTCTTTATTAAAGGAGTCAGCATGTTCCAGTATTTGCTGGTGTATTCCATCATGGGCGGGTACCTCTTTCTTACTTTTATTAGCTTTCACTAACTGACAGATGTAAAATTGCCGCCTACAATGTAGAAAAATAGGCGGAATTTTACTTTTCATTATGAGGTTATTATATCACACTTTTTATTACTTTGTTTTAAAATCGCAAAAATTTCTTGACTATAATTCAGCCTTCCTTTATTATAGAAATTAAGAAATGGGTTTTTTGTCGTGTACAGCCTTACGGCTCAATCGGGTTGCTCGTTTCTTTTTTTATTCTTTTTCCATCTATACCCGCTTCAAACTATTCTTTCACCGCTATTACACATTATCAATTCGTTCGGCCCTTAATTCATATGTATTCGCAGACAAAATCATCTGATAAACAATTCTATTATTTTTCTTTGCAAATTCTATTATTTCTGATTTTTCTTTTTCATTAATCTTTGCCCCCAAGTAGAATGCTTTAATATTATCTTTCAAATACAAAACACATCTCGTCTTCGGGTCTACTTTTGACGGTCTTGTTTTGATATAATTTTCCGTCACAATACGCCATTCTTTCTCATATGACCAAACATCTGCTTTACTACATACAGTTTTATCAATTATATCCTTTCTTCCCTCCAAAATATCCTTTTTAGAGATATTGAATCTATCCTTAGTATATCTAACCTGATGTAAACTCGAATAATACATATCATCCTTGTTGAATTCATATTCTATACAATATCCTGTATGATTTCTTGCATAATGACTCCACATAAGCATAGAATCATACGTTTCTGAAAGACATACAACTCTTACTGCATCCTTTAGTTCATCCATACATTCACTTGCATCATTTCTCAACGATTTGAAAAAAGAATCTGGGAACTTTTTTCCATGGTTTTGGAACACTATCTGCACCGCACTTTCAATATCAGTTGACGAAAGAATCAAATCATAGTCTTCCCTTTTCAATGGAATATATTTTTCTAAAGCCTTGATATAATCTTCTTTTCCCAGAAGTTCACTTAAAATGTCTTCCTGGAAGCAAAATCCGCAATCATATGGATCATTAAAATAGAGCGGCGACGATGGTTCTACTATGCCGTCAAAAGCTTCTTCCTTCCAGTCATCTTTAAATGATCTATATCTATACAATTTTCTTTCCATCTGCATCACTTCCTATTCTTTATTTTTTCTGTTTAATTTTACATCCAATGCTTATCACCTGTCTATTTCCATTCGAATCTGTTTTTTCTTCTTCCCAAGAACTTGTTATATAGTCAATTTTTTTCAAATACTCTACCAACTTTCTATTGTTCTCTGTGTTATCTAATTTGATATTACGTCGTTTTGTTCGCTCTGTTAATACTGAATATTGACCACTCAGTTCTCCAAAACATTTTTCCATATCATCTACATTCAGCAGTTCAAGATTAGCAATCATTAATCTTTCCTTCTGATTTTCCGATAAAATTTCCCAAGCTATATCAAATAATGTTTTTGTAACTTTGAACCCTTCAGCATTCATATTCAAAGCAATTTTTTCCGTCATATACGTCTTAGCATATTTTTCAAACAGTTCTTCCCTGTTATCCATCGGAATTTTTTGTTCAAAAAGCAATCTTTCCAATACGTTCTTTGTCATTGAAAAATCCTCTAAGCTGTTATAAAATTCTGCCTGATTTTTAACAATATACTCTACAGCAATATCCTCATTCCGTTCTGCAATACTTTGATAATATTCTATTGTATATCCAAAATAATTACACTCTACCATTATCGCAAGAATATTTTCCGGAAGCTGTTCGACATCAAGATCAAAAGTTTTCATAGGCAATACAGGCAAAAGTTTCTTTATTACACTATCTTCAAATTTAGCATTTATAATATCCTTTGCAAAATTATCCGTAACATAATTATTTTTTTCCACGCTTAGCTTGTCAACATTTACCTCAATAAACTTTTTAAGATAATTGCTGATACTATAATATTTCCAGTATAGCATCGTATTTTCCCAGCTAATACCTATCTTATTTTGCTCTAAGAGTGTATTCCAAACCACTCCCACTTTATCTCTTTTGTTCTGTATCTCTTGTTCCAGACAATCCGCTAATTTTTCTATTTCAAAATTTTCCAGACGAATTATATTAGCACACAGATCACTCTCTTCTAAAGTTCTTCGAAGCAGATCAATAATATCCTCTTTCTCATCTTCAATTATTGTTTTTTTCAAAACTACCGCTTCAATATACTCCTTCATGTTTTCATACACATACTCCGTTAAGGGTTGATATTCCAATTTGATAATCGTACTATATGGCTGATTTTCAAACATTTTTAATAGATTCTTCTTTTTGTACGAGATAACATTTCGGATCATACAATCATTCAATTTAAAACGGCAATTATCAAATATGTATTCTACAACATCATCTGAGACATTAGCAATATTCAGCTTTTCAAAGCATATGTCACAATTATTTATGGCTGCAATTATTTTATTACTGCTCACATCATTCAATTGCTGCAATATATCTTCATGCTTCTCGAAATAGCTTGTAATGCAATTTTCTACATTAAGAAGTGACAGTTCCTTTTCATCTACATATTCTATAATCAGTTTTAAATAGTACACTTGCCGTCCATATGTCATGGTATTTTGCCGCAAAATATATTCCCACATTGAATTCCATTTCGCGGAGAGTATCTGTACAAACTTTTTCTGGTATTTTGTCTTATCAACAAACTCATCAATAAACTGCCAGCTTGTTTCCGCTCCATCTGCTAATTGCCGCACAAAGACTTCCAGCTTATTAGAAATTTTCTCCTCTCCTAAAAGTTCTTCCATAATTTGAAAATTATAAATTGCTTTTTGTTCAAACTCATAATCTTGCAATCTTTGAATAACTTGTTTTATTTTTGTCAGCTGGTAATCAAATGGCTGTGGCTCTTGATTTTTTACAGCAAGAATAAAATTCATGTCATTAGTCGTAATGCTGTTTCCCTTGAAATAATTAATATAGTTCGCATACTTTTCATCCAGATATCCTCGACGTAAAAGGAATACAAGAAATTTGTTGTCTTTTACTTCTTTTGATAGTACATTTTCAGATGAATCATTTTCTATTAGCCATTGAATTGAACGACTTGAAAGTTTTTGTTTTTTATTCTTTAATTCAATAATTTCCTCTTTGATTTTTTCTATATTCTTATCAGTATATTTCTTTATTGCTTCACATCTTTTTATATACTCATCAACAACATCCACTTTCTCGCTCATGTCAACCACTCCAGTATATCCAGAAAAAGATACATATTCAGCCCTATAATCTTTTTCCTGAAACTGATGCAAATCAAAATTGTCTGACAGCACATTTGCAGAAGATATTCTTCCCGGGTATCCATTAAAACCTCGAGCAACACCTTCCCCTTCTGTAATTTCAACCAAGAATGCATATTTTAGTTCTCGTACTGACTTAAATATATTTTGTGTCGTTTTTTCAACTAATTCTGTGTTAGAATCAATTTTCTGCTGTAATTCTTTTATTTTTGTAAAAACATATACATTTCTATCTTGAAATGCTTTCTTGATTATCCCCTTCTCCCCTTGGATATCCGCAAAATCACTCGGATATAAATTTTTAAAGATTATAATCGCCATCATCTGTTCATCTGACAAATTCAAATGCTGCTCTGTTTGTAATGTTTTCTTATATACAACAAATTCATTGTATATGTTTTGTATTATTCTCATATCTGAAATAAACGGTGCGATATCCAATACAAATCCCTGTGAAATCTTATGACAAATACCATGTTTCTTTGCATTATCTAATTTTTCCAATAATATTTCGCCTGAATTCGTAGCATTCACAATAGGAATAACCGGAATAATAAAATCAAAAAATTTCGTTCGATCTTCCTTAGAAAAAATATCATCTCTTACGGCATACACAAATACTATTGGTTTATGATTTATTGCCTCATCATTATTTAAGAGATTATTTAATTCTCTCAAATGCACAAAAATCTTTCTATTTTCTAACCGATCCAAATCCTCAAAAAAAATTAACTGGTACTGAGTCTCCTCGAAAAAATACATGATTTCGTCCAAATTTTTATTAAAAACAGATTCTTCTGTATCCTCGGACACTTGCAGTGTTGTATCTGCTGGCAGCTTCAACTCTTTTACACGAAACCTGGACATTATTATTTTCGCCAGATAACTTGTAATTCCTATTCCTACGATTGCCAACACGATTGCAACACCCGCAGTTTTACCCACTAGCCAACTATACCTCATTGCAAATGCATCTATTTTGTTCCAAATATTTTTACAAATGTCAGGAAAAAAAATCTCTCCAAACAAAATTAAAATTATTGAAGTCATAATAACCTTCACCAATACATTCATCGAATGAATGGGCTGAAGTTTTCTATAGCGACTTTGCGGAATTTTTTTATGCTCCACTTTATAAAATAACTGTTTCAGAATTCCCTTTTCGACTTCATCTGCATCTATCTCTATTTTCGTTTCATTACCTTCATTATTATGCGCTTCAATAAATGTAGCCATCGAAATTTTCAAATATTTTTTTGCAAATTTATGCTGTTCATATATATTCTTCTTATCCTTTTCCCTACTCAAATATGTTTCGATAATACTGCTTTTACCTGCTCCATACGGGCCAGCAAGCGCAATATTCTTTACTTTTGGATTGTTCAACGCCCACTCCAAAGCATTTAAATATTCGTCTCCATTATTTATATTATCTATTGGCGTTAAATCTTTATATTCCGAATACCCCATTCTATCACCTCATAAATCCATTTATCTCTATAGAATAATGAACAGATACCTATATAATATCTGCTCATTTGAATCTTTAATTCATTTTTTATTTTATTATTTCAGTAATCTATATTATATAAATACTTGCTGTAACAATCCGTCCTTCAGATTTTCCCATGCACATAATGTCTCTTTCTGTTTTTCCACAACATCATCTAACGCAGATAAACATTCTACTATCTTCTCTTGTTCTTCAGGACATGGCACATCTATTTTCTGTGAATATAACAAATTCCAGTCCACATTTCTCCTGCATCCACTAGCACCTACAGTTGTCGCATTATAAAAAAATCGTTTAGTCGTATCCCATTTTATCCATTGATTCATATATTCAACAGAGCACCCCACGATATTATACGTTTTATAGGCTGGTGAAATAATTCCATGTTCAAATCTCATATTTACGTTTGCATTCCCCAGATGCAAATTCTGCGTTGACAAAACAAGTGTACCTTTCTTAATTTTTAGATATCCGATATTACTCTGTCCTCTTTGATGACCAAATAATTCTGAATTCAAAAATATGCCATTAATTGCACATGATAACAATGTATCTTCATTTTCTATTTCTGTTTTTTCTTTAAACTCAGAAATAATTTCACCAAATTGTTTTTCTCTCCATTCTGGGAATTCACTTTTTTCATCTGTTTTAAATCTTATTTTCTGGCAAAACAATTTTTCCATGACACCTTTTTTACGTTCTTCCCATGCAATTACCGTTTTCTTTTTTATTTCAATTACCTGATCAATTGTCATTAGAAATTCTGCTATTTTCCGTTGTTCCATTATTGAAACCACTGGTATTTTCGTTTTTCGAATTTGATTAAGGCTTAATTGTGCCATTGATAATCCAGTTTTAATTTTTTTATAATTCTGTTGTATCTCATTTGAACAAAGGTAACTATATACAAAATATGGTATTGCATTCTTTATAATTCTTATTCTTGCTAAATGCTGATTAATATTAGCTTTCTTTATTTTTCTTGGCACTAATCCTACTTTTCCAATATCTCCTGTAATCGCAATTACAATATCATCTCCTCTGATTTCTGAACGTTTCAAAAATTCATTAGCTTCCTCAGAAATATACGAATAATCACCATATACAAAAATATTATTTTTTATACAATCATTTCTAAAAAAATATATACCCTTTATTTGCCATTCAAACCCATATGTTGTAGGTGTAGCTCCTTTTGTTATAAATGCCGATATTTCTTCCAGCCGCACCGTAGTATTCCATGCTGGAAAATCATTTCCATTATCATCTTTAAATCTTAATTTTGGTATCACAGTTTTATATCCTCTTAGTATTTATTTGATTAATTTGGCAAATGCCTCTAACATTTTCTACAAAACACTTATGAGTCTCCCCAATAACTTTCCTACTTTCGGAACAGCACTTGGAATAATACTTCCTATTATTGCAATATTTGCCAAATCTGAAATATATTCTCCATAGTTTTTAGGTGTATTCTTAATGTCTTGCAATACAGAAATCAATTCTTCATAACGAGCAGAAGACTTTTCATTTTCCTTTCTTATCTCTTCAATTACCTGTTCAATATTCTGATTTATATCCGGTTTCATTATTACTAAGTCTTCCAATTTCTTCATCCCAGAAAAAGTAAACTGAAAGCACCCATAAGTGCCTGTAATATATCCTTGATATTCAAAATCATCAAACCGACTTATTGCACGTCTTAAAATCTGATTTCTATTTTGAATATATTTCCCATCTTTCGTTGTATTCCACTCCGCAGTCATAAACAACAGGGGCAATTCTTGATCACTTACTTTAATATCTGTGCCATCAAAACCGTTACATAGTTTTCTTATTTTACTTAAAATAAAAATTTCCTTCTGATGGTAACTTTGTGGATACCAATTTTCCACAATTTCCATTGAAACTTTTTTATTCTCTATTTGTTCATTTACATGATAATTATAAATAGCTCTTTTCCCAACATCTTTACTACTTGGTTGTCCCATATGTAGTTACTTTCTCCTTTATAATCCAAGTTGCTGCAACATACTCTCTGCCTTCTCAATTGCATTTTTCGTTTCCACGTCCAGTCTCTTAATTTCCGCTCTCACAGCCTCTAAATCCACTGTTTCTTCCTCCTCAAACGTATCCACATACCTCGGAATATTCAAGTTATATCCATTCTCAACAATCTCGCTCATCTCCGCCACATGAGCAAATTTATCAACATCTACACGCTTCGCATACGTCTCAACAATTTTATCAATGTTCTTCTGCTCCAGCACATTCTGATTCTTCCCAGCCTTGAACTCTTTTGATGCATCAATAAATAAGATATTTCCCGCATTTCCATTTCTCTTGCTCTTCAACACCAGCACACAAACCGGAATTCCTGTTCCATGAAACAGATTTGCCGGAAGTCCGATTACTGCATCCAGGCGGTTCAGGTCTTTGATGATGTATTTTCGAATAGTTTCCTCCGCTCCACCACGGAACAATACACCATGCGGCAGCAGTACAGCAACGCGTCCGTCATCTTCGTCCATATGATAAATCATGTGTTCCACAAATGCGAGATCCGCCTGTCCTTTCGGTGCCAGTTTTCCTGCTCCGGAATAGCGTGGGTCATCTTCAAACTGTTTATCCGCAGACCATTTCAGAGAATACGGCGGATTGCACACCTGTACTGTCATTTTGATATCGCCGTATTTGTCATCTTTCAGTGTATCGCCTTTATAAATATCAAAATTCTGCCAGTCGATGCCGTGCATGATCATGTTCATACGGCTCAGGTTGTACGTTGTCGCATTCAGCTCCTGTCCATAGAAATGTCCGACTTTTCCTGTTGTCAGATGTTTCTGTACTTCCAGAAGCATAGACGCAGAACCACAAGTGCAGTCACCAACCGTCTTTGCTTCATCCAGCCCCAATGCCGCAAGTGTTGCACAGAGCTTCGACGGACCTGCCGGCGTGAAGAATTCGCCGCCTTTCTTTCCCGCATCCGATGCGAATAAACCAATCAGAATCATATACGCTGTACCGAGTACGTCAAACTGGGAATCCTGCAAATCGAAATCGATATCTGATACACGTACCATAACTCGCCCGATCATTTCCGTACGGTCTGCCACCGTCTCTCCACCATTGAGTGCAAATCCAATGATTTCAGGAAGCCTTATGATTCATACCTTTACAGTCACCGTACACCCTCAGAAACGTGGAAAGAAAACCGTGTGATTACAGAAGTCTGTTGACCTCTCTCTGCACAGCAGTGTAATCATATCCTGCGGCAGTCAACTTGTTCTTACGGTCTGTACCGTTACCCCACTTACCTGCGATAACTTCCTTCGCAATCTGAGTCACAGATTTCTTACTGGAAGTGCTGCCCTTTGCCAGTTCATTGACTTTCGCCTGAACCTGAGAGTAATTGTACCCGGCAGCTTCCAGTTTCTTCTTACGGTCATCACCGTTACCCCACTTACCTGCAAGCACCTCTTTTGCTACTTCGGTAATGGACTTTGTAGGTGTGGTAGTTTTACCGCCTGCAAATCTGTTTACCGCAGCCTGCACCTCAGAGTAGTTATATCCTGCGGCAGTAAGAGCGTTCTTTCTGGCATCACCATTCCCCCATGCACCTGCAAGAACTTCCTTCGCCACTTCATCTACAGATTTCTTTGTAGACGGAATTACGGTAGAAGTACCACCGGAGAACTTCGGAGTAATGAAGCCACGGATGTATCTGCTATTGACAGCAATGTTTCTGTAGCCTACAGAGTCATTCTTGTTACCCTCAATGACCTTGATTGTAGAACCGCTGACAGACACTACAATACCTACATGATCGCTCCATCCGGTACAATCACCCACACCGTTGTCATCCCAGTCGTACAGGATCACGTCACCTGTGGACGGAACATAAGCATCATTCTCAACCCAGATTCCTGCTTTCTTCGCAAGGTTAATCATGTTCTCACAGGAACACTCCACGCAAGGGAAGATGTTGGAAAGTCCAGTTGCAATGAAAGCGGCAGATGTAGATGTAGCACACCAAGCATCGTTGACAGTCATCTTGTATCTGGTGCAGAGTCCAGAGTCGTTGAACACTTTCAGGATTGCTTTGTGTTCAGCACTTCCTTCTTTGATTCCTACATATTGTGCAAGCCAATTAACAGGCTTCTGTCTATCACTCATATTAGTTACCCCCTTATCATACTTCGTAAGATTGTACTGGTCAATAAGTTTCATGTTGTTTGTCACATAGGTAGAACTTGTGGCATATCCGTCAGCCTTGATGGTTTCCAGATATTTCTTCGGATTAGTGATCCCTTTAAGATTCTGATATCTGGCAAGCTGAATGAACTCAAAGTAACCCCTGATACCTTCCTCCATAGAATCATAGACACGGAAATTGTCTTTGATCGTAGTCAGCGTACCTACGGTGTACTCTTCCTGAGTAGTCATATTGACACTCTTGCCTGTCCACTTCGTACCGCATTTGAGTCCGAAGTAGTTATGATATCTGGCAGCAAGTTTGGAATTGCCCCAACCAGATTCAAGAATTGCCTGTGCAATGATCGGGCTATGTACTTTGATCCCGTATTGTGCTGCATACTTCTGTACGAACTTCGCTACTTGTTCAATAAATTCCTGATTCGTCATAATGTATCACTCCTTTGTGAAGAGGGGAAAATGGCTCTCCCCTGTGCTTACTGATCTGTGTTATCCACAGAGTCAGATTTCTTTTTAAGTACCTCAATCGCAGATGTAATTGCCGGGGGAATGTTAATCCCCATAAGACCTGCATTTTCCACAATAGAAATAGTCTCATTCGCAATAAAAGCAATCACCACTGCATCTCTGATAAAATTCGTCCCGGTCACAAGATCAAGGCGTGTGGCTACCAGAACCATCAGAAGAGTAATGCACTTACGGCACAGCCCCTTCCATCCTGCTCTTGACTCCAAAGCACCGTTTTCCGTTTTACCGGAATTATGGAACACACCTGCCACAAGCAGACCTGTCACATAATCAATAGCCATGAAAATTACCAGTGTTACCAGTGCGGCATCCCAACCGCCAAACAGAGAAGCAATCACGCTTCCAACCACTCCGATAGCTGTACAAATTCCATCCTTCATCATCTCTTTAGTCCTCCTGTTCATCATAGTCCTCCCCGGTAATCTCTTTGAAATTCTCCGGGCTGATCCATCCCTTTACTACTGCGTCCCTGACTCTCTTCTCCTTCCAGAGTCCGTTGTCATAGAAATTCTTCACCATCTCAAACTTACTCTTCTTCGCCATGATCCTGTACCTCCTGTTCGTCCTCTTCCTGCTCCATCTCAATATCTGTCATCATAGCCAGATATTCAATGTCACTGTTTGCCTTTGCGATCTGTGCCTGCATAGCAGCGTTCTTCTGACGCTCCTTCACAAGCTGTTCTCTTGCACTGATAAATCCAAACATTTGCTTTCCCTCCATAAATTCTTATAATATTGATCCATACAGATAATAAGGTTGTGGCAATTTCTCCTTGCCCTCCTACCCGGAGATTTCCTTTTCTTGCTACTCTCATTACCTACATGGGCTTTCCAACTTTCATAACACCTGTCAACCTCTTCCTTCGTCATGTACCCTTGCTTTGCCCGCTCTACCAACTTCCGCAGCTTTCGCCGTTCGTGTGATAGCTTCTCAGGCAGTAGTGTCATGACTACCTTTCCAGTCTTTGTCAACCGGAAGCGGAAACCCAGAAACTTGATACCCTGAGTCACCTTGAAAAGCTGTGTTTTCTTCGGACTCAGTTTCAAACTTCTTGAAGATATCCAAGCGTCAATCTTTATCAAACACTCCTGTAAATAAGCCTTATCCTCATGGATGATAATGAAATCATCGTTGTACCGGACGTAGTGCTTAATATGAAGTTGCTCTTTTATAAAATGGTCGAAGTCATCTAAGACTGCTAACTGTATAAGCTGTGTCGTTTCTGAACCAAGACCCATGCCTACCTCTGGATCATCACCTTGATTAAAGCTGTCAATGATTCGCTTGATTTCTCCGTTCACCCATTCATCATTGACCCTCTTTGTTACCGCTGAGTAAGCCAGTTCATGAGAGGTGCTACCGAAGAAATTCTTCAAGTCTGCTTTGAGTACCCACCCTTCCGTACCTTGTTTCCGGTAATATTTCTGTAGGTGGCAGATCAGCCTTTTCCTTGCGAACTCTGTTCCTCTCCCGTCCTGACAAGCACAGTTATCATAGATAAAAGATTTTGTCATGGTATCGTAAAAGTAGTTATCACATAGACTTCTCTGAAATACTCTGTCCTTGATTCTTGTACTTACAATGTCTCTTTCTTTTGGCTCATACACTTTGAACTGTGTATAAGCATCTAACTTGTATGTACCATTCTCCACGCTCTCCTTTAGCTTATGAACATTAACCAAACCATTCTTTACATACCCGGCTACACTATCTTTCCACATGACGTTGTTCTTGCAATGCTGCATAGCCCGGTACAGATTATCAAAGTCACAGACTTCATCTCTCACTTCGGATTCCATCATGTATATTTCTCCCGTAAATCATTGGTTGCCGTTTATAGTGATACTGCCGTAAGGACGGCAATCACATCAGCACTCTGTTTTCGCCCTACTATATTCAGGTCAGGATGACGATTCCTTGTGTGAGTGCATTGATTTCAGCCTATGCCTACTTTATTACTAGCGTTTCTCACAATCCGGGGCAACCCCATTGCTGTTGTTCGCATTGTTGTTGTTCAGATTACCCGTATTGTTCACATTGCGAACGTTGTTACTGTTCCCGGCGTTCGGGGTAAACACATATCTTACAATCGTCAACCCTATATCATTTACTTGTATCTATTTTCATCAGACCTCTTCCAGTTCCGAAGAAGATTCTGGACATTGATTACAAGTCCTGTCCAGTAGTCCATCTTAGAACCTTCGATTCCGAAAGTACGGTAAGCAATATCCATCATGGTTAGCAAGGAATATGTCTGTGCCAAAGCCTGAACTTGATATCCTCTCCGTAATTCCCAGTCGGCTTTCCAATGTTCAGACTCAGGATTCACATACACTGAATTTGCCATATTGATAAGTCGGCTGATTTCTACCGCAGCATCCACGATCTTTGCGGTGATGCACCAACGGTATCTCTTCGGGAAGCAACTCTCATTACTGCAAATATGGATGGTATGTGTAGCCAACTCATTTGCCTTTGTGATTACTTCCAACTTTGAAGTACCTCTCTTTGACTTCGGTACTGACATTGTCCTCACTCCTTTCCCACCCCTAACGGGGTGGATTTCTGATCTTAGATTACGTTACAAGCCGGGGCAACCCCACAGCCGCTGTTCGCACTGTAGTTGTACAGAAAACCCGTATCGTTCACACCGCGAACGCCGTGACTGCTCCCGGCGTCCGGGGTACGCTCCCACTGCCACTGCGGACTACCGTTTTTATACTTCACACGGTTACTATCAGCACCCGTGTTCGGGGAAGTATAATCAGAATAGTTAGAGTAGTAAGGGTACGGTTCACCTTCCTTAACACTGCTTACTTCATCACCCATGAATAACTCACGTCTGGAAAGCAGGAAGAACTTATCCTTTGTGGTATCAGAACCGCCACCATCAGTGACGTTATTACGGCAAGTAACCTTTGTAGTCTTACCGATAACTGCAAGGAAATCTGCATCCATTCCATTCATGAAACCTGCCTTATTAGAAACCCAAGAAGGAGGTCTGTCATAGTTTGTAGCAGGTGTCCAGACAGAACCCGCAACCTTATCACTATTCAACCATTCACGAACCGCAGACTCCTTATAATTGTTAGAACCGTAGCACATTCTCTGACCACTGTTCAGAGTTGTCAGTTCCGTACCGCCTGTACCTTCCGTTGGCTTTACAGTCTCAATAACTGTAGTGCTTGTCGGACTTGCATAAGTCTTAATATCGTATTTCAGCGGGTCTTGATCCCAAGCACCGTTCCATACAATCTGACCACCCTTCGGAACTGCTTTCGTGAGAGTAAACTGGTAAGTCTTGCCATTGCCCATACCTCCACTCCAACCGTTCTTAGGAGTTACATGATATATACCTGCGGCAAGTTCCTCTTCTGCATAATACATAGCAGCCGGAGCATTGAACTGTACGAAGTCAAATACTTCATGAAGCTGTAAAGTCATGCTGTGAGTGAACTGCTTGTCTGCCGGGGTATCAATGTCAAAACCGATGATATCCCACACCAGAGTTGTGCTACCTCTCTGACAGGTCAACTGATCTCCCACCGCAAATACCTTGCTTGCCAGTCCCTTACGAACAAGTGCCTGCACATCACTCCAAGATGTAGGTTTCAGGCTGCCACCCTGTCCGGTTGCAATCGCAGCAAGGAACTGGTTCATAGTGTCCATCTTCTCTGCGAACGTATCGTCAGAGAGAAAACCAAACTGATTGCTCATTGTCTTATCCTCCTTTATCCTGTAACAACTTCGTCATACTCAAATACGGGCTTACCACCAATCACCTTGATTGCACCCTGATAGGTTTTCCTAGTATCATCGTTGACGATCATCATAGTAGCTGCCGCTTTCAATGCAGAATCGGTAGCAGTGTTGCAATCTGTGATTGCCTTTGAAGTGTCCTGCTGACGCTTTGTTTCTGCCTGAACTCTTGCAGTCTCAGCAGCCACCCTCTTAGACTCTGCATCGACTCTACCCTTCTCTGCGGTAACTCGTTTGCTTTCAACATCCACTCTGGAATTTTCAGCAGATACCCTTGCCTGTTCAGCTTTCACCCTTGCGGCTTCCGCATTGACACGGATTGTCTCTGCATTGACTCTGGAATTTTCGGCAGAAACACGACTCTTCTCTGCCGAAACTCTACCGTTCTCAGCAGTGACACGTTTTGCTTCTGCATCCTTGATAGCCTGCACATCTGCGATAAGCTGAATCAAGATACCATAATCGTCATCCTTCTCAATCTCAGAGTCATCCGGTGCTGCTGCTTCCTGAACTTCCAGTTCAAAGAGCGTGGTACTCAGTACCGTCTTGTTTGCCGTGATGATGGAAATATCACACTTTACAGTACCGTCAAGCTGCAACATCCAGTATGTCAGCGGAACAGTTACCGTACCGTCTGCATTGACTGTACCCTCAAAGGTTTTTGCTACTTCATCCTCACGTCTTGCATTGATGACTGCGGTAGATGCAGATTCCACTTTAATACGCTCACCACTATCCAGAAGAGTCACCTTCAAGAAACGGGACTGCTTATCGTACTGCTTTGCTACAATCGCAGCAAAACGGTTAAGCTGAGACACATCTACCTCAATCTCTTTAATAATCGTTGCCATTATCCTTCACCTCCCTTAAAATCCCAACTTCTCCAATACCTCTCTCATAGAAACCTGCGTACCGTCTTTCTTCACAATCGTTACATCCTCACGGAACAGTGCTTTGAAAGCACAGTCCAGAGTATTATCCATCGTTGCTTTCTGTCCGAACGCTACGCCACGTCCTCCATGTAGGAAGTGCATCAGATAAATTGCTGTAGAAACATAATCTATGTAAGTAACCGTACTGAAAGCATCTTTCAGAACGTACCTCACATCATAAGAAAACTCAGTGTCCAATTCCCCACCAAGAACATTGCTTCCCGGCTTAATAGTCTTTTTGTTCAACCATTCTGAGGTATCGGTTTTCTTATACTCTGCTGTGATTGTGATACTGTTAAGTCCGGTACAGGAGGAAAACTCTACTGCACTCTGACTGAGAAAATAAGTTCCGTCATTATCCATCTCACCAGACTTATTGCATCGGTCACTCTCAATCAGTGTGAACTTCGGAATATCATAAGGAAGAACATTCACAGTACAAGTCTTGCTACACGTTCGTCCACGACTATCAGTGATTGTTACCTCACATTCCAGAGAACCACTATTTATGATTCTGTTGATCTGTGGCAGGCTTGATGCACTGTAGGTCTGCTCCGTATACTGTGTGTCCAGTCTCAGCTTAATACGCTTGACTGTAGCACCCTGACTGGCAGCACAGGTGATAGCCGATACTCTGATACCACTCTGATTCTGAACAAACACTTTATTCCAACTAGCGGGGACTGATGTGTTTGTTTTATCTGCCAGAGTAACACTGCTGATTGTCGGCAAGAATGTGTCCGAAACAATACAGGTGAATGTTGTTGATATCGTGCTGTAGACTTTACTTCCATAACTGATAGCAACTGTAACCTTACCTCCGGCATACGCCTGAGAAGCATCACTAATTGCATCCAACCACGAAGCCGGGATTACATAACTTGCGTTATAGACATTCTTTACAGTTTTGCTGTAACTGTGTCTACCGAGACTCCAAGTTACCTTCAATGATCCGTCTACGGACTTTGTACCAAGGTAGTTACTAAACTCTGCGATTGAAGATGCACTACCATCAATCGTAATTTCATCAGCACTAACCGTAGTTGGTGCATTTTCAATGTCATACATGGAAAAAGTATCTTCGTAGGTTTGTTTACCGTCATAAAAAGATAACGTGAAAAATGGCTTGCTCACAGTAAATGTGGAAGAAGTTGCTTTTGTCACCATCATGACTCCTGTACTCGTTTTGTCAGTTTTGTTTTTAGTCCATGACAAATTTAACTGAGAACCGTCTATCTTCACCTTGATCGGACAAGACTTACTGTTGTTCCACCCTGAATATACATACGATCCGGTTTCCGAACCTTTACTTGCTTCCCAGATAAAATAAATCTTCGTGGTATCACCGCTTACAGAACCTTTTGCAACCACATAGCAACCTATGCCATTTACAAAATCTTTACTTGTTGCACTCATTCCTCATTCACCCCTTCCATTTGAAAAATGTTATCTTCATCTACTACCGGAACATACTTGCTTGCCCTTCGTGGAATTTTCATAACGCTTACAATGCTTGCATTGTCGGTTTTCTCAACGGCTCTCCATTTCACACCCATTCCATACTCTGTAGAGATAAAATCGAAGTAACCACCGTCAGCCGCAGCACCCACGGACAATCTGTCCATTGCTTCTACGGCATTGATATGCAGCTTGTTATACTGGATGAAAGCAACCTCAGAACCGTCCTGCAAGAATCCCATCCTCTCATTGTCAATATTAATCGAATACTGCTGCTTCTCTCCGTTGACCTTCTTACCAATCTCCAAACCATCCTCACTGAAACCAAAGTAGGTTTGAAGCTGCTCACGGTAACTGTTCACCTCGTTACCTTGTTCAGTAATACGATCAGTCAGAGAGTTTACCGACATATTAAAGCCCTTCGATGTTTCTTCCAGTTTGGTGCTATACTCAGTCGTAATCTCTTGATGTACGCTGTCGGTATAATCTTTTGCCTGAGCCAGTCGATCATCAATCTTTGCATTGGTAGTATCAGTAACGGTCTTGACACTCTCAGCAACCTCAGTACGGATCGTTCCACCTGTATTTGCGATCAGAGTTTTTGTCTCTTCGGTTGTACTATAATCTGTCAACTTTTCGTCAACGGTTTCTTCCATTTCCGTTGTGACACTTTGCTTATACTCAGCTGATAACTTCTCAGCGGTAACACACTCTGCATCCAGATATTCAGTAGAAATCTTGTAAGCTGCCAACATATTGTAGATAGCATTGCCATCTTTACTGAATCCGTATTTCCATACAGGGTTTCCATCATTCCAACTCTTTGTCCAAGCAAAACCGTTTGCCTTGAAGGTGTAAATGATGTTACTGCTTTCAAGAGTCTCACCGTCACAGAAGTAATAAACCTGTGTTCCGTCATCCTGCGGAATCGTTACGATGTTCAGACCCAAGCTGTTGCTCAAAAGTCTGTTCAATTCAAGCTGTGCCTGTTCTTTCGCAGTCATAGCCTTATCCAGATTTTCTCTCAGCTTTTCCAGAATGGTTGCTTGCTGTTTGGTAAGACCGCCACCCTGAGAGTATTTTTGCTTCTGGGTTGTCTCACCCTTACCTGCAATACTGGTACTGAGATTCATCCCGAACGTCACATTCGTAATGATGGTGTCATGCACCTCACCTTTTGCATCTTCATAATGAATCATGTCCATAGGATAGATATACGGTGCAGACTTAATAGTGGCTGTGTATGGTCTGTAAGAAAATCCCTTCAAGGAAACATACAGGGTATCAAGTACCACCTGCACATTATCCTGTAGCAGACCGTTACTGGATAAATCCAAGCAATAATCATCCGTCCCGGCAATGTACTCTGTGTTTGCAGCATCCTTAAAGTAAATACCTGTAATGGCTACATCGTTCTCCTGCATATCACTGTTGTATCTTTCGGAAGGACTGATTGTAAGATCAGTCTGCTCATACCATTTCAATTCCAGATTGCCGTCATAGTTCATGAAAGCACACGTTCCGGTCAGTGCCGCACACCACTGTAGCAATGTTCGGTAGGTTAAATCCTGTCCTTCCGGGTACGCTGTAATCTGGTAATCTTTGTTCGGCAATCGGGTAATGTCTGTTGCTAACGTCACACCACAAATGGTGCAAATCTTATTCAGCAGATCAGCTACCGTCATAGGGAATGACAGCTTGCTTATGTCCACTGTCTTATCGAACAGGATCATCCTGTCAAGTGCTGAAATTGTAATAGTGGACAATGCCCGTGGCGGTTCATCAATCGTAAAGTAGCCACATGGAATCCAGTGGATCACTGCATTTTCCCATCGGTGTGCATCCCATTTCTTGATACCGATTTTCACAAATACCTCTGCACCTTCAAAAACGGTATTGTCATACTTACCGTCATCATTTTTCAATTTGAGTGTGAGTTCCGCAGCTACCGCAGAACCCACCTCAATTTTTGAGTTCGACACACTGTAGCGGTCTATACTCAAACTTCCCTGAACGATCTCATTCTCAGCAACCGAAAAGGACTCATTCACACCGTTTACGGTAATGTCAGCAACCTGTATGTAGTTTTTATTGAAGAGGTTCTTGACCTCCTGTGATACCTTATACATTAGTGCTTACCTGACCTTTCTATTGCGTTGAATGAAACGCTGCTCCATATTCCCTTGCGGGAATTGTAAAGCTGTGCAGGCTTATCACCTGTGTAAAATTCGCTTGTCCGGTACTTGCCAAGTTTGGCATCCAAATAACAAATCTTCACATACTCAGGATCAAATGCCTGAATGATAGCGGCAGCATCCTCAATGGACACATTCTGCCATTCCATCTCCAACTTCACACACTGACCGATTCGTTTCTTATCCATGTTCGTATCTTCGGTTCGTCCTGCATCACTGGCTGAAATATCATTCAGTGAATATTTATAACCGGAAGGGCACTTGACAGCCTTACCGTTCACGGATCGTATCGGATTGTAGTCAGCCATAATACCCCTCCTTTACGTTGTTACCGGGATGATGGTTTTACCATCCCTCTGATTCTTACGGTTCATAGCTTTTGTGAAAGAGTCTGTAGTGATCTCAGCGGTGAAATCCTTACTTGCGATCTGCCGTAACAGTTCGTTTTGCTCTTTCAGAAGTTCATTCTGACGGGCAGTAGCGTCATACATACCCTCACGAACTCCATCAGCAATAGAATCCTGACTTCCACCTGTAAGCCCTGCTCTCACCTTGTAAGCCAGAGTGTCCATCCACTCCGTATGATTCTCCAAAGGAAGAACTGCTTCACGTCCTGCTTCACCGCCGCCTAGCATGGTGTTACCCATCATGCCGAACAACTGTGCCCCTTCCAAGATACCTCCGGTCTTATACCAAGACACAGAGAAGTGAGGGATGGATGGTGGGTTCAAACTAAAGTTACCGTAGATACTAAAGTGCGGAAGTTTGATAGAAGGTAAACTCCAATGGAAATTGAAGAAAGACTTCATACGGTCAATGCCATCCTTGACGGCATTTTTCGCACTGTTGATCTTATCGGAAATCGTAGTCTTAATATTCTGGAAGCTACTGCTTGCATTGCTTTTCAAGGTACTCCAAGAACTTCTCAGGCTGCTGTTCAGCGTACTCCATGTAGAACTTGTATTGCTCTTAATCTCATTCCACTTCGTAGAAATGGTAGATTTCAGAGTAGACCAAGTAGAACTTGCCGTACTCTTCACACCAGACCATGTAGTACCCAGACTTGACTTGATTCCAGACCATACAGTAGAGGTGTTCGTTTTCACGTTGCCCCAAGCTGTAGAAATGGTAGACTTCAAATTCGTCCAAGTAGTTCCTGCGGTAGTTTTCACGTTCGTCCAAGTGGTACTCAGGTTGGACTTGATATTGCTCCAAACTGTAGAAGTATTAGACTTCACGTTAGACCATGCAGTGCTGATAGACGTTTTGATGTTCGTCCAAGTGGTACTTGCCGTGGTCTTAACATTCTGCCAAGTATTCCCCAGAGTGGTCTTGATGTTCTCCCAAGTCTGACTTGTGTTTGTCTTGATCTCACTCCATTTCTGAGAAATGGTAGTTTTCAATCCCGACCAAGTTTCAGAAGCTTTAGTCTTAATACCGCCCCAGATTCCAGAGATTGTAGAGGAAATTTTACCCCAGATATCCCCGGCAGTGGTTTTGATATTCTCCCAAGCACCAGAGAGAACGGACTTGATCTGACCCCATTTTTCAGAAGCCGTAGACTTGATCTTGTCCCAAGCATCAGAAATCTTATCTTTGATTCCGATAAGGAAATCTCCGATAAAGGAAAGAACATTTCCAATGCCATCCTTGATACCCTTTAGTAAGCCCTCTACGATATATCCACCCTGTTCAGCCATAACGGTTGAAGGACTGTGAATACCAAACGCAGACTTGAAGCCATCAATGAACGGCTTGAATACATTGTCATAAATCCAAGTGCCAATACTCTTGACACCTTCAACGATACCTTTACAGATACCCTTTACCCAGTCGATACCCGTTTTCTTCGTACCGTCATCATTCGTGAGGTACTTCTGGAAATATCCGGTGATATCCTTCCAGATATCAGATACGATAGTAGCAATAAAACTTACTGCTGCACCCATAGCAGTACCAAGTAGTTTGAAGAAAGACTGTGCCAGAGAAGCAAAGTCAATACCTGCAATACAATCCTTAGTGTTCTGCCACAGTGCGTGTGCTGCACCACTCCAATCAATCCCGGCAATCCATTCCTGCATCTCATTGAAAGCACCCCGAAGGAAATCTCCGAAACTCTTTCCAACCAGTTTCCAATTCAGACCTCCAAGTGCCCCTCTCAGGAAATCCAGACCCGCTGTAAATCCCCGGACAAGCAATCGTCCGACAAAGGTAAAATCTATCTCACTCAATGCTGAATTAAGGAACTCAGCTACATGATTACCTAGATTCTTAAAGTCAGCCGTTTTCAAGAACCAGTATGCTGTCTGCACAGCACCGTTGATTCCATATCCAACCTTCTTACCGAAGCCCGCCCAGTCAATACTATCCACGATCTCATTGAATTTATTGCCAAGGATCGTACCAAGTTCTTTCCAGTCACCTGCTTCAAATGCTTCTTTCAGCTTGTCAGCAAATTCGCTGATAGAGTTGTCAATCGGTAATTCCTCAAACATCGAACCATAGTCCGGTGTAGAAGCACCACCGCCACCACCTCCACCTCCACCGCTACCAGAACTGTCCTTATTCTTGTCACCAAGAATGTTCAGTTCATCGAAACCAAGGGTGTATCTCTTGATTTCATCAGCGGCTTTCTTTGCTGCCTTAGAAGCTGTGCCTGCGGCATCCTTCGCTGCACCACCGTAGGTAGCTGCAACCTTCTTAGCTGCCGTGTAGGTCTTAGAACCTGTGAGTCTTGCAAACAACTGATTCAGAATGTTGAACAGTGCTACAACTTTACCGATCACAAAATCAATCGCAGGTGCAAGAGCGTTAATCAAAGGTGCTGCCATAGCACCCATGCTGTTCTTCAAATACTGTGCGTTCGTAGCAAGAGAGTTCATGCTATTCGCAAAAGTACCGCCCATCAAAGCACTGTAGTTGTACAGATTATTGATACCGTCCTTAAAGCACTGCGTAAGCTGAGACATTGCGAAACGGATCATTCTGTATAATGCAATACGCTTGATAGAAGAAAGGAAACTTCCTAAAGCACTTGTCGCATTGTGTACCTTAGAAGTAAAGGCGTTCCCAAGGGAAGAAGTAACTTGCTTCATTCCTGCCGCCAGTTTAGAACCAAGGTTTGTTGCAACCGCTTTGATGGTTCTTCCGAAAGCACCCAGAATACCGCCAGACTTCTTGAACTCTGAGTACATAGTCCTGAGACTTCCAAGTGCCTGTCCAATCTTATGAGGTAGGCTTCCAATCTGCTGCCCTACATAAGAGATACCTGTTAGACCACCGATCTCACCGATGACCTTCTTGACACCAGACAGTGTCGTTCGTGCCATACCTGCGGATCGTGTCACTTCCTGTAGCTGACTGTCAGCATGACTCATGCCATTATCAGCACCGCCAGTATTGCTCACGTCCTCAGTCTGTGTACCGCTATGGGACGTTGATCTTCCAGACGAAGCAGGCTCAGTGTTAATGTCTGCCGGGTTCGGTGTTCCCGATCCTGTACCGCCTGTGTTCACCTGCGGAACACGGACATTCTGTAGACCCTGCATACCCTGTAAGGCTCTGCTCATGCTTTCCATACGATCAATGTCGGACTGACTGATACTCTTCATTGCATTTCCTATTTCAGAGATTCTCTTCGGTACAGATGCAGGAATCTTGATATTACCTGCTTTGTTAAGAGATTCCATTGCTTTACCAAGGCTTTCCAGTTTGTCTGTATGCAGTCCACTCAACGCCTGATTCAGTTTTTCAAGCTGCTTAATAGAACCGTTCAGATTCGTACCACCCTTGATAGCAGATTTCAGATTCTTAAAGCTGTTTGCCAGTTTATCAATACCGTCAGCACCCTTATCAGATTTTGCTTCTACTTGAAATTCAAGACCTTCAATCTCAACACTCATTGTCTATTTCCCCTCCTTCCCTCTGTTTTTCTTCAAATCGTTTATTAAATTCAACCATCCATGCTCTCATAGCATCCTTGCCGTTCTTCATCTTCTGCTGATTCTGACGTTCCTCAGTTTCCTTGATAGCTTCTATCGTGATAGGGATAGGCTCTTTCATGTATGGGAACGGCTCATGTTTCTCACTCAGAGGATTGAATACCGGGGAAGCATCAACTAATGCTTCATAGATATACATACCCTGCATCCAGTGGTTGAAGTTCTGTCTGTCTAAATCTCTTTTGTGCTTATCCCGGTAGAACTTAACCATTGCTGCATCCCCATCCCAGTAATCGTGATAGGTCATACCGATGGATAAGTAATACCCGCACTCTTCCTCAAATCTTTCCGTGTAACGAAAAGAGGACGGACGGTTGTTATCACGCCCGTCCCCGTCATTGTCGGTGGACTCCCCCGTTACCACGAAGTCACCCACTCCACGTTTCCCGTCTTTTCATCCGGTTCGTCCATCAGAGACATAATCGGTTCGTTGTACATCTCTGCAAGTTTACCGATAAGACTCTCTTTGTCGGGCATACCCGCAAAAATCTTATCAATATCCTCCTGCTTCACGAACCTGTGATGTGCCTTAAAAGCACCTGCAAACAAAGCAGGAAGAAGAGTCATCGGACGCTTTTCAATGTCATCCGCAACAAACCCTTCCGCTTCCATCTGCTGAATAGTACGTCTGGTGTATTCCAGTGTGTAGTCCTTACCTTCGTAGGAAAAAATAATCTGTTTAGCCATTGCTCTTATCTCCTTTAATTCTTAAAATTAACTGTTCTTACTCTTCCTTGATGACTGTAGACGGTGCAATCGTGATAGACATACCGACTACCTCATTGACCTTACCGCCAGTCACATGAACGGAAAGCTGACCGTCAAAGGAAAACTTACCGTCAGTACCAGTAGGGGTCACAGTACCGTCCTCATTGTCAGTACCGCCAAACCATACGGCGTAACCGTCAGTCTTACCTTCCAGTTTCTTTAACGCCTTGTACGCTGTATGATCGTAGTTCGCCGGGAACTTCAAACCTTCGTTTCCAAGAATACCAAGGATGTAGGTTTTCATACGATCAGAAGTTGTGGTTGTTTCCAGAAGTTCCGGGTCAGAACCCAGATCAGGGAACTCCGTAATGTCCACGAGTTTTTCATAGGTAGACGCTTCCTTTTTGTGCATAAGAAAGGTCTTAAATGTACTAATAGCCATTGCTCTTTACCTCCTGTAAAAATTTTCACCGTCCGTTGCTGCTGAGTAACGGGCAATGATTCTGTATATGGTTGCGTCCTCCAAGTTCGGGACTGGTGTAAATGCCAACCGCCTGAAATTCATGGAGAACATCTTTTCATCAATAGCTTTTGCTATGGATTTACATTCCGTTTTCTTACCCTCAGACTTGTTTGAGTACACATTGATCTCAAACATTACAAGGGACATAGCTTCCTTACCGCTTGTGTCCTGCTTGTCAGCAATCGTGCTGTTATCACTCTGAGTAATACTCACATGAGGGAAAGAAGAAGGGGTCTTTGTATATTCGCCCGCTACGTTGATTCCCGGAAACTCTTCACGAAGCATCCTAACAATACGGGTATAGACCTCATTTTCACAATCAATCATCTTCGATACACCCTCCTTGCTATTTCCTCAAACTTTTCTTCCAGTTCACGAACTGTATAATACATACTCATGTTTGCAGGATTACCATAGGTATGAATTTCTCCTGCGTGTTTCCCGGTGGCTATCACCTCACCGTTTGTACCGGGATCACCCTGATATCTCCATCCTTTTTCAAGCCGTCCTAAGTGGTGTCCGTAACCGCCATGCTCAAAACCGAACTTCCCTGCTTCCGGGTGGGAATCAGGATATTTCACACCTGTACCGAACTCAATGAAAAGAACAGAACTGCCTATAGCCACTACAGCAGCTTTATTCTCTCCCCTGCTTTCAACCGATACCGAAACGTCATTCGTACCATCGTAGGTAGCTGACTGAAACTTTGCTCTTGAAATCTGCATCCCTTCATCGGCAAGGGCTTTTACAAATTCCTGCGTCTTTTCTTTCAGCCACTTCTTATAGTCCTCTAATTCCTTTATCGCATTGTCTATGCTCTGTTCGGTAAGCTGAACTTTGATAACCTTGTTACTCATGAGACTTTCACCTTCGATACTGCATAAGAGATCGTGTTAAGAGACTTCGCAACCCGTTTTACGGTATAGTCGAAAGCAGGCTTACCCTGCCGATAACCCGGCTTACTGTCCACAAACAGGACTGTGTTTTCGTCTATCGGACAACTCATGTCATCCGTAATCAGAACCTTGTCATAACTGTCCAAGTTACCGAACATATTCACCTGTGCATACCCTGTAGCGTGTGACACACTGCACATCAGCTTCACAGGTCTTTCATACAGAACCCTGTATTCACTTGTCTCATTCCCATCTTCATCAAGAAGAGGTTCTTTTCCCTTATACAGACAGTAGTAGATTGCCGTCTGATTCCGTTTCATCAGTCTCATTACAGCACCCCCACTACTGGTGTAATTGCTCTAAGGAGAGAAGGTGGGATATCTCCGTCCTCATAAGTACGGGACACTCCGTTCTCACTGTGGCTTACTTCACCCTCTGCTCCACGTTTATTTATCATGTACGCTGCAATCTCTACATGGACTGCATCGTATTTCATCGGTACTTTACTGACATTCTCATACGGATATGCTCTTTGCAGTACCACTTTCTCAGCAAGACTGAGATAAGTGGACAGTACGTCTTTGTCCTCTTCGTCAGTCATACTTTTCAGCATCTTCAACTTCATGTCGGTAGTCATACCGCCCACCTCCTTTACTCTTTACTGATTAAGCAGTTGCCTTTCCGATATCCGCAGCGTTAGCCACATAAACAGAACGGCTGTATGCAGGCTTCTCAAAGGTAGTAGAAATACCTGTGAACTTACCGTGATACCATTCAGCACCGTGATCCAGACCGATCTGACCGAAAAGCTGATACTTCTCACCTGCACCAGTCTTAGCAAGCTGTTCAAGGAAGAAGTTACCCTTACCCGGAACAGGCTGATATACAGGTGCAAGCACATCAAGGTTCAGAAGTAGTGCAGTACCCGCAGGTAAACACTCACCCAGATGCAGATAAACAACACCGATCGGAGTTACCACACTGGAAAGAGAGATACCATTGATCTCACGGGCAGCAGGTACGATAGTAAGACCATTCTGAACAGCATCAGCATTGATCTGGAACAGAGTCACAGCATCACACCAAAGAACAAGTCCCTCAGTAGGGGCGTTCGCACCATAAATCTTCTTAACCATATCTGCAATATCCCAGAGTCCCAGAGGTTTCTTATTCATTGCCATAGTGTTAGAAGTAATTGCCGGGATCAGACCTCTGGTCTGGTTGGCATCGTCATCACTGGTTGCCTTGTGGTAAACACCGTTGATGAAAGTGTACTCGATATCACGGTTCACCTTCTGAATCTTAGCTGCAACCTGAAAATCCAGTTCGGAAATCGGGTTCGCCTGCTGATTCGCAACGTTGATACCGGAAAGAGTGCCCATGTTGCTCTGCTTACCGTAAGAGATACCTACAGACTCCTGAAAAATCTGAGTCACGTTAGTTTTCTGCTCACGGGTAGTAACAGAAGCGTCCGGTGCAGTAAGAGACTGATTCTCAGTAATCTTCGGCTGAGAACCGTTACCACCGGAACTGTATTCCTGACCTGTCACGAACTCTACATGATTAGTAGTTTTGGCTTTAGAGCCGATAATAGAACTAAGCGGGGTCTTAACATTACCCTTGTTAAAAAGCATACCGGAGTAGTTCAGGACTCCGAAGCTAGTTGCAAATACGTCTGCCATTGTTCATTCACTCCTTTATTATTCTGTCTGATCGGCAGCGTCCTGTGCTGCCAGACGTGTATAGTAGGCAACTGCGGTCAAATCTCCGCTTGCCTGTGCTTCTTCGATTTTCTTCTGATAGTCCATGCCACCAGTATTCTCAGAACCCGCAGCAGGTCTGGGAGTACCCTTCATCTTTTTGGCAAGAATATCTTTCTCACGGGCTTCAAGGTATTTAGTCTGATTCGCCATAACCTTGTCCATGTCACCATCTACCATTGCTGTAGCAGTGTCATCGGCAAGTTTTTCATCATAGCCCATAGCCAGAAGTTTTGCTTTCTTTTCTGACAGTGCCATAGAACGTTTGAGGTCTGCGTTCTCCTGTGTCAGCTTATCCATCGTTGCTTTCTGTTCAGCGGCAGCAGCTTCATCCTCACTCTGCTTACCTCTTAACTGTTTCTTGTAGTCAGCAGCTTCCGAATTGGCTTTAGAAAGCTGTGCTTTCAGGCGGTTCACTTCCGCTTCATTGTCTTTCGCTCCTGCACCTGCACTCTGCAATGCAGTGGAAATCTCTTCCTCAGTCATACCTTCCTTATAGGCATCCCCAAGCAAATCACTTAAATAACTCATAATAGTCCTCCTTGCGTTTGTAGGTGTTCCCTCACCATGATTTCCGTTTTATCCTCTTGTCTGAGTTTGCGTTTTGTAGGTGTTCCCTCACCATGTATGTAAAGGAAGTAGATCACTCTTCCTCTGCATCAATGTGTAATTCCACGGTGCATCGGCAGTTCACATTGTTCTCAGCTTTTGTAAACCCTCCGGGGTAAGCTGCATGATCTCCGTCAAATGTCCAGAACTCTTCGTCCAGAGACACCGAAGCACCTTCCAGATAACGATGCGTTTCCCGCACCTTGTCATCCATAACCGTGTACCAATTCTTTGTCACTCCATATCCAACCCTGGATTGGTACTGGTGTCCTCCATCCAGAACCGCAGCGTTGTATACTCTGTGAAATTCAGATTCAGCAAGAGTCTGTAGCCCCTGTAAATCTCCTGAGAGGACATGATCTGCAACCCTGTCCTCAAATGTCTTATCGTCAATCACCAAGTAGATGACTTCATCCATGCTTCTCACATCCACGGTCAGATCATAAGCAAGCATCTCCGAAGCGGCTTGTACGCCCTTGCGGTAGGCATTTATGAGCAGTGACAAAATGTCATCTGCTATTTGACTGACCTGTACGGTCTGATCCTCTGTAGTTTCGGAAGCGGTGTTATAACTGACAGCGGTAAGAGCATTGATTTCATCAAACGCCAGAATGTAATTTGAAAGTGTCTGTTTATTCATGACAAAATAAAAAGGGACTATGAGTTATTACACTCACAGTCCCATTGGACTCACCAGAACCTTTGTCCCGGCGTTACTCTTTCATCTTCATTTTTCGCTTGATTTCAACAATGGTGATCTTACCCTGCTCAATCAGTATTTCCACTCTACTCCCGTGTTTCAGCAGACTTTCCATCTGCTCCACCATTTCCTTCGTTATTACCGGAGTCATCGTCATTCCCCTCCTGTTTCATTCTTTGCTGTTGCTCAAACAACTCTTGTGCCTTTTGCTCCTGTTCCTCTGCATACTCAGCACTTAATGTATATGCAAGGTCAGAATCTACAAACAATCCACAATGCTCAAATGCAAGACGTGGATGAATTTTGTTATTTTTCAGCATCAGGTCAAGCACCTGTGCCTTTTGAAGAATGTTTTCGTAGTTCCTTCGTGTGAACCGGATTTCTACATTGCATACCTTCAAGTCCATATCCGCAAGAGTACGGCAGATATTCAGAACCACCTTCAAGAAAATTCTCTCCGACTTCTTAAACATCAACTCACTGTCTTTTGCTCTGGCTTCGGCAGCAGACCAACCATCACGCATGATGACAGCAGACCCCGTATCGGATGTTGAAGAACCGCCATTACGGTTAGGCATACCACAGATGGTAAGCACTGTCTGATACATATGGTCTACCAAGGTCTGAGTCTCACCCTGATTGAGATTACTTACCAGATAGTTAATCTCAGCTTTCAACTGGGGATCAATGTCTTTGAACTTGATAGCCCCTCTTTCCCGGAGTTCGTCAAAATCTTCGGAACTAATATCTACGTTGTGAAATAGCATCAATGCCTGAATGAACTGCTCCACTCCATCCAGACGGTTACTGTCTGTCAGGTTGATTGCATCCAGAAGCGGGATAACCAGTTCAAAAGCACCGATCCTTGCTATATTCAGCGGATATTCGATAATCGGAATCTCACCCAGAATATGTGTGTCATAGGAAACAACCTTCGACTCCACAATCTCAAAATACTCATGATCGGAATAGCAACTGTAATGTACCACTCCGTTTTCATCCACCACATACTTAACACCCAGAATTGGCTTGCTGCCTAAACCGTTGTTATAGACCACGAAGGTATTTCTGGGATCAAGAGTGTAGATTTCAAATGGGGATTCATCGTCCTCTCCTGCCATTTCATCCGGGAGTACCATACGGAAGGAAGTTCCGCAGATATGAAACCAGTCGGCAAGTTCCTTGTCCTTCGCAGGCTTTTCCTCTGCAAATACGAACTCATTAAGCTGATTGATTGCATCTGCAATGTTCTCAGCATTTCCTCTGGAAACATACTGTAGCGGTTCGCCCATGAGGTAGCCCGACTTGAATGAGACAATCTCATTCGCACGATTCTCAACGATCTTGTTTGTGATCTCAGGTCTTACTTCCTTCACACGGTTAAGAATCGGCTGCCTGCCCTTGTAGTAAGACCACAGGTAACTAATCTCACTTCGGTTCTTCCAGTGGTACGGTAATGCTTTTCGCAATATCTGAACCACGTTACCAATATTCACTTCGGTTTCATCTGTCAGGATCATTCTTCGTCCGTTCAGATGTAAATAAGGTTCTACCACTGGTGACACCTCCTTCTTAATAATCTTTCTCTATGGTTTATTATAGCACTCTTCAATGGTTATTTCAAGTAATATTTAGGCATAAGCATTGGAGACTTTTTAGGAAAATTAAACCCTTCTGTCCATAATCTCAACCGTATTTCCGATCAGTCCTCTCAGTTCATTTTCAAGCAATGCAAGGGAGTCTGGTGCGTCATCGTGCGGCACTTTACCGGATCTGGTATAAGTAGTCACCTGCTTCAAAAAAGCTGCATACTGGCTGTTTCTTGCATACAGAGACGGATCTTTGAAATAGAACTTCTTTAAGATATTATCCGATGCGAACTCAATACGGGTCTGCTTATTGCTGATCGTCTGCTTCGTTCGGATATTGCACACATACTTCCTGTCAGTCAAAATCTGCTGCACATCACGGGCAAAATACTTACCTGCATTATTCGACTCAAAGGTACTGGCTACCACCTTGTTATCAATGAGTGCTTTTGCACATTCCGGTTTGGTTACTTCCGGTACAGAATCATCAAAGACTACATCTACGATATAGACCTCACTTCCATATACCGCAGCAATCGGCATTGCACAGAAGTCATCTCCGGTGTCCGCAGTATCACAGACAGCAATGATACTGTCAGGATCACGGTCAATCGGCAGTTCAAAGTATCTGTTAAGACTCTTCTCCGGGAAGAGGATTCCTTTTGCTTCAAATGGCTGCTGCTGAAACTCAGACTCAAACTGTTCCTCAGAAAGCATCTCACGCTGATCTCTGAAATACTGAGTGGTAAAAACCTTCCTGCCCTCACGCATATACTCAAAGTTACTTTCATCTGTCACAGGATCAAGAGCAGGTGTCTCAATGATCTTGCATCGTTTTCCCTGCTTCTGCATCTCTTCCTGCAAGTGACCGATAGGATCATACAGAGAGTATCGTGTACCGCAGATGACGATAGGCGTACCCTCAATGGCACGTCCGATAATATCACCGGAAATGACCTCCCACTTGTCATCGAGTCTCTGACGGTTCTTTGCTTCCTCACGTCCTTCCACACAGTCATCAAGGTACAGAAGGTTGGTTGCTTCGGAAAGACCTACCTGACGGGCATCAATGGATCGACACATGACCGTAGGGAATCTGGATTTATGCAAAAGGTTGATGATCTTCGTATCGGCATTGGTCTGAACAAGTTTGCTCTCCGGGAAAATATCATAAAAATGATAGTCACTGGGAAGAGTCAGATATTCCAGACACCCCAGATAGAACGACTTAACAAGGTCATCACCTGTACCTTCCATAAGTGTTGCTCTATCCGGGTACTTACCGGAAAGCATATTCGTGAAGTTGATACCTAACTGAGACTTCCCGGCTCTCTTCGGCATGGAGATGGATAGGAAGTCCAGTTTCCCGTCAAGAATCTCCTGATATGCGTCTACATATCTTCGCAGATAGTGACGGCGGGGCTGATAAAATTTCTTATCAAGCGGCTTGCCGTACTCTACCGCTTGTAAGTAATCATCAAAGAAATGCTGTGCCCCGAAAAGAAGTGACCTGAACATCAGATCATCAAACTCTCTGGCTTCGTCAAACTTCTGACAGCTTACTGTCATCCGCAGTCCCCATGAGATATGATTACGCAGTTCATGATTCCATGCGTGTGCTGTCTGGAAGTCAATCTTCTCATACTCCCGGCAGACAGCAAACATTTCTTCGTAAGCCGACCTGTCAAGCGGATTCCTTTCTATAGCTTCGTAAATCTTCTGTTTCAATTTCAAATAATTCATAATAACCTCCTGCGAATAAAAAAAAAAGGACTGTCAAAACGACAGTCCCATTGGACAAGCTGTAGCATCTCTACAACCAAGTATTCAGTTAATCAATAAGTGGCAATCCGTTGTTATCCTTTAATCGTCCTCTCATGATTTTGATAATATCAAGCAGCCATACTTGATTCTCCTTATAAGTTCGCTAAAATTCTGAACGGCAGTCTGAACATCCAGAGGATAGGCATGATTATTACATAGTACACGATCTTCATAGATACCCAGAACATCAGTCGGAAGCATAACCACATGAAATAGCAAATGCCCCATAGTAAATATAGCATATCTATCCCTCACTTTCACCATCCAAAATCATCTCTTCATTTTCTGACTGTATAATGATCTGAAACTCCATTGCATCAGCCCACTTTATGAGCGTTTCTACAGTCATACCCATACCATCATTTCTCAGGAGAGTCTTACCGATGCTGCCTTGACCGGAATAACCAAGTTCCTCAGCCAGTTTCCGTTGACTCCATCCTCTTTTAGAAAGCATGGTTTTTACACAATCTTTCACGGTCATAACCGTCAGCCCTCCTTAATCAGACTTATTGGCGTATGCCTATCATGATAGACGTATGTCTATTATACTCCCTAACTTTTTATAGTATAGCCCTCTCTAAGAGAAGTTATAGCACTTGATAGACGTATGTCTATTTTTAATAGGCGTATGCCTATCATTTATTCTGAAATCTCAAATGTCTCACCAGTCGAATTGTCTGTAACAGTCAATGAACAATCCATCACCTTCAAGAAACGGATCAGCATAGAGATTTTCATATCACGATTAAGAGCCTGACTTACACCGGATTGGCTTTTCATCTCCATCTTCTCTCTCATTTCAGTCTGAGTGATCTCCTTCTGTGCCATGAGATTTTTAATTACTTCGTTAGCCTGCATTGTGCTACCTCCTTTCATGCTTACATGATATTATGATTTTATGATATTGTCAAGACCTTTTTAATTTTTGCGGAACTTTCGCACCTCACCCGCCCCGGTGGGCGGGGGTCTGTTTCCCCCCTCCGGGGGTATGCTGTCCCGGTGCTGCTGTCCTGTCACCAGATCACAAAAAAAATATCATGTAATCATGATAAAATGCTTGACAATATCACGTATATATGATATCATGTAAACATGATAAAGAGATAGCAACGACAACTAAATAATTATAGGTTGTCAATGCTGCTGTACAGCAGGCAAGCCGCCCGGTGTACAGATTGCACAAATTGATAATTGAATATAGGAGGTCAAGTATTATGTATGATTACAGAGAAGCAATGACAGAGGATGTAAAAGAATGGATCAAAGAAAACATTGATTTGACAGAGTGGACAGAGGACAGAGAAGGACTTGAGCAACAGTTAAATGATGATCTTTGGACAGAGGACAGCATAACAGGAAATGCAAGCGGTTCTTATTATTGTAACTCTTACAAGGCAGAGGAAAGCATAGCCCACAACTGGAATTTACTTAACGAAGCCCTTGACGAGTTCGGACAGAACGACATAAACGTTATTGAAAAGGGTGCTGAATGGGCAGATGTAACAATTCGTTGTTACCTTCTGGGGTCTGTAATATCCGATGTATTAGACGAGATGGAAGAAAACGGAGACTTTGACGAGTCCGAAGAGTAACACACACGTTGCGGCGTGTATAAATAGCCAGTCAAGCCGCAAGCGTCCCGGCTCTGCCGGGGGTCTGGAAACAGAACACAATAGAATATAGGAGGTCTTATATTATGAAAGAATATAGCTTTAGAAAAGATGGTTTTACTTTTGAGAGAGTCAGCAAGGCAACAGCCCGCCGGGTATTTAATAATGATATGCCTATTATGTTATGCCCTTGCAATTTAAGACCGGAAACCGGGTTATTTAGTACAGTAGTACAGAACGGGAAACATTTAGACACAACGTTTGAAACCATGTTGAATACGTTCGAGTATTACAATTGTACAACCAATGTAACAGGACGTTACACAGCGTTTTATATCCCGGTGACAGAGGTTGACCGCTTTACAGGTGAAACACCAACGGCGGCAACTCTTGGAACTGTAAAACAATATGATTATAACTTTATAAACTAGCCACAAGCCCCGGCAACAGTCCGGGGCATTGGTTTATAATGCAGCCGTAGGCGGTCACAAGCCCGCATAAATGCAGAGTGTAAACCAATATAGAAAAGGACGTGATAGCATGAAAAGAGTCTGGAAAACACCAGAACTTGACTATTATAACCTTTATGCCGATATGCTACAACAGCCCCATTTACTAATTGCAGGGGCTACGGGCAGCGGTAAAAGCGTTGTAATAAATGGCATGATGACAACAGCACTAAAGGACAGCCCCGCCGCTGTACAGTTTATATTGATTGACCCGAAACGGGTTGAACTGGTGGACTATAAAGAACTGCCCCACACACTGCGTTATAGTAGTGAACCGGGGGAAATGGTACAAGCATTACAGGAAGCTATAGCAATAACAGACAACCGTTATAGAGACATGGCACGGCAGCACGTCAAGAAATACGGCGGCGGTGCTGTGTATGTGGTTATTGACGAACTAGCCGACCTGATGACAACGAACAAAAAGCAAGTACAACCGATATTGCAACGGCTCTGTCAGATCGGCAGAGCTGCAAATGTCCACGTTGTAGCCGCTACACAGTGCCCGTTGTCTGCCGTGATCCCTACACCTATAAAAGTAAACTTTGATAGTCGTGTAGCACTCAGAACCCGCAGCGGTCAAGACAGCCGTAACATTTTAGGCGTGACAGGTTGCGAACTCCTACCCCGATACGGTCAAGGCTACTACATGACCCCGGAGGGATGCAGATTGTATAATATACCGATGTACGAAACAGAAACCCCGGACATAATAGAATATTGGAGGAAACAGAAACCCCGGATAGTATGGAATGGATAGAACGCCCGCCCCGTATGATCCGGGGCTTTCTTTATGCCCTCAGAACGCACACACGCCCCGGCAGCAGGTCTTTCCTACACCGGGGCGTATTTCATTGCCTTATTTAATTTTAGGGCTTTCTGCCCTTTCTGCGACTTCTGAGATTTCACCTTCTGGCACGTCTACAATGTCGGCATTGTCAAGATACTTCCTTGCAAGGGCTTCTGTGTCGGCACTGTCACCTAACGGATTGTTAGGAGTCAGAACCATTTCTGTCTGATCCTTCATGCCGTCATAGTTCTTCTGCCAGAATATACCCGTAACCGGATTGACCTTGCCATCCTGCATAAGTCCTTCCCTGTAAAGGGCACAGACTTTCTGCACCTTTTTGATAAAGTCGGTGCGGGCGGGGTTCGTTGTACAACGGTTGACCCACTCCCATGCAATACCCTTATCTATTCCTATCGCAGCATACGCAGCCTGATTGCCTATCTTCATATCGTACTTTGCACACGTTTCCAGATAGTGCATGAACCGTCTTTCCATCTCTTCTATGTCATTATAGTCCAACTTCTCAGACGGCATGATCTCCATAGTGAACTGAATCATCCGGGAGTTATACCCTTCTGGCAGATCAGGATTGTGACCCTGTACAATCGGGCTATTTTCTCTTGCTTTCTCCAAGTTCGCAGGGCTACTCTTCTGATACCCCGCTGTCCTTCTGGGCTTTCTGTCCTTCCCTCTCGTTCTGGGCTTCTTCTGTTCTTCTGCCATTCTTACCTACTCCTTTCTGCTCCTTCTCTTTCTGCTCTCTTTTCCATCTCTCTACATAACTTTCCATAGTTCTGCTCCTTTCTTACCTGTAGGGCTTGTAGGGTATTTTCGATTTTCGGTATAACTTTTCTTAGTAGGCGGTCTACTAGAGAAAGTTATAGCAAAATGATGAAATACCCTACATACCCTACAATTAACCTGTCGTTTTCATCATAATTCCGTAGTAAACAGCCACGCCGCCACTCACGGACTTCTGCTCATACCACTCAGGATGTGCCATCAACTCAGCATTGAACTTCTTCATGCTGCATACATAATAGCCGTTGCTCTTGCACCACAGCTTGTAATTATCATAAAGGGTCTTTGCTCTTGTCTTAACGTTATCCTGCTTCTGGCATTTCTCTTCAAGGTACTGCAATACCAGATCATTGTCTTTCTCATACTGCTTGACTACCTTCTGCATATTTGCTGACATTTTTAGACCAAACCTTCTGTACTTGAAGTACCCGGCAACCAACCATGTGAAGATACCACGCATTGCTTCCGGTGACTCAAAGTAGTCCTTCAAGCCTTTGTCCTGTTCGTCATCATTGAAGTGCCTGTTAAATTCAATAACACGCACACGATCAGAAGCAAACAAGGATTTATCTTTTACAGCAGGTAGGTCATTACAGGACAGCCACATTGTAAACTGCGGCTTGAAGGTAATTGCTGTCTGATACAACTCACGGGCGGTAATTTCTTCACCACCAGTAAGCTGCTTGATGACTGATTCATCCAACTTCCCGGCGGTGTCTGACTCACTCATAGTAACCATTCGCTTACCTTTCAGCTTTGCCAGTACCGGGCTTGCTGCTTCTGCGTTCTTTGCTCTGTCACCACGGCAGATCAGTTCTACAGGTGTTACAGTAGAGTAATCACCAAGCAAGTGCTGAATTGCATCAAGCATAGTGGACTTTCCGTTTCTGGTGGTCTTACCATGCAGGATAAACATACACTCTTCCTTAGATGTTCCAAGGATGGAATAACCCAAGGCACGTTGCAGGTAGTCCGCTTTGTCCTTGTCGTTCTGCGTTACTTCCTTGATAAACTGTTCCCATCTGGCACACTTCTCTTTCTTCACACCGTATTCAAAATTGGTCTGCATTGTTAAGAAGTCATCCCATTTATGCTCACGGAATGTCAATGATTCCAGATCATAAGTACCATTCTTACAGTTAATCAGGAATGGGTGTGTATCAAACTCTGCTGCTGCAATCTTCAAGTTGTCGGCTGCATCCTTCATGAGTCTGTCACGGAAACGTCTGTCACCCATCTTACCGACAAAAGCCATGTACTGCTTACGCTTATCTTCGTCCGGGATTTCTCCGCAGTAGAGTGCCATGATCCTGACAAACTCTTTAATCTTATTGGATACAAGCAGTGATCCTACATCCTTCTGCCACTTGCCACCGTCATAGGTGTACCATGACTTTGCTTCCGGGCAGTACCGGGTGTCATGATCGTAACACTCTGAAAAGAGGTCAGCCATACCCGCTTCATCCCACGAATACCCTGTAGAATCTTCCTGATAGGAAGTCTCAGGGTGATGTTCTTTGATATATGTCAGCTTTTCTGAAATCTCTACCGATGTTACATAGCGTCCGTTGGACAACTGAAATAATTCATCTTCCATTGTTCTTTCTCACCTCCTTCTGCTGATAGTCTTTACACTTCGGGGTACACTCATAGCACAGATCATATTTAATTTTGCAGCAGAGCCCCCAGTCACCGCCACCTATGAAGTTCTCACAGGTGACGCAAGTATCTGTAGGTTGCTTGAAATCTTCTTCCGTAGGATTACTCTGTCCACAAGCGTACCATTCTTCACCGGGAGGACAGGTGCAACCATAATCAGGATCGTTGAAATCACATCCCCAACATTCATTTTTCATAGTATCTCCTATCTGTACACCACTACCATAGATGGAAACGGGGCAGCGGATGTAGCATCTCCAAACTTCAATCTTCCTCTTATGAAACGAATTTCAGCCTTGTTATATATATATATTCATGGAAATATCGGGTGTCAGTTCGGGCAGGTATGAGCATTACTACCGTAGTGTCCGGTTTCTGCGACTGCTCATACGCATATTTAACCCAGTCTGCGATCTCTCTTCCATACGGAGGATTACAGAAAACTGTATGTCCTCCCCAGTCCTGATTTAATCCGTTCTGCTCCCTTGTAAAGAACAGGTCACATTTATGATTTTCACTGTCCGCACAAGGGTCTAAAGTGAAATGAAATTCTTCATTGAGTTTATCGAAAAAGTCTTGTGGTGTAGCCCAGTTATCTGTCTTAGAGGACATACACGCTGCTATATTTGCCATTTAATTACCTCCTATATCTGCTTATGCTTTCTGCAATGATCTGTAGTTCTCTGTCTGGAAGCGGTGGCTTGCATACTTCGTTATTGACTCTCTGCAATTCCTGATAAATCTGCATTGGAGTGTACCCGGTGTTGTGCAATGCACCTGCCAGACTGGTAAGAGAAATATTTCTGCCGCCGTCCGGGATTTCCGGGTAGTCCGGTCTGACAAAGATTCTCCCACCCGTAGGCTTCGGAAACTTAGGAGAATAGATACGCTGTACTATATTTGAATTGCTCCCGGTCTTTTCTGTCTCTTTGAAATACTTCTCCACTACATAGTCAATAGCTTCCTGATTGTCAATAATCTCAGGGAAGATCAGCACCTTCCCGGTCATAATGAAGAACCTTCTTGCCTGATAGATTTCTACGCCTGCAAGATTGTTCTTACCTGAGAACGGCAGCTTGCCACGCATGAGGATATGTACTCCACGTCCACTCCGGGACTTCTCTGTGTATGAGTGGCAGGCTTGCATAATATCTGCACACAGCGGAGTCATAAGACCGTCCTCAAAGCCTGCATCAATATCAATGCCTACAATGTTCTGATCGGCAAAGACATAACCAATGTGGTCATAGTGTCCGTTCTCCACCGCCCACTCAGCCTGCTCAAAGGTAGACCAAGTGTCCGGTGCGGTGGATGAAGCGGCTTTTCTTTCAAATGCTCTCATGGGAACTTTTGAACCGTCCCAAGCACACACCCACTGATTCTGATTCTTTAATTCTTCTGGTATTCTGGAATAGTCCATCTGTTCCCACGCTCCTTACTCTGTAATCAATTCGCTGTGTGGTAGTGATTCGATGAAATGACAGAACGTATGCCATTCATCAAGTTTATGGTTTCTTCGTGCATGATAGATGTTCTTCAACACTGCATAATTAAGCTGCACGGTACGCTTCTGGTTGTAAGATGACGGCAAAAGCTGAATCATCTGCCACCAGTCACGCTTGTCCTTCTGACTAAGGAAGTCCAGTCTTGCATTGTTCAGTGCATCCACTACCATCTTCATGATAATAAGATTAGTCTGAGACAGGTGATCCGTGGAGAAATCTTCCAAGGTAAACTCTTTTGCCTGAATCTTGTGCATTGTGCTACACGAATTTGCGACTGTACCCACCTTGTAGGTGTCAAACTCCTTCCACCAGTAGAGAGGTGCTTCCACATCTACCGTGACGTTAATCATTCTCAGGAACTTCCCGTGATCGTTACCTGCTGCCGCAAGTTTCTTCATGAGAGAGAGGTCATTTTCTCCTACTGCATAACAAGCAAATTCTGAACAATCGTGTTCTTTCGGATGACAAATACCTTCACGATCAATAATCCCACATTTTCCACAATCTACAGCAGGATAACTGTCTGATTTATCCCATGAGTTCATAGGATTTCTCATACCTCTAATTGCAGCTTCCCACCCGTAGGTTTCTGCCTTTGAAATTCTAATCATGATTCATGCCATCCCTTCTGCGAACTCTCATGTAGTCTTTGTAGTCCAGACCATTCATCTTCGCTGCTGTATGCAATGCTCTCTTCTTTGTGCCGTATGTGCCGGGGATAGGCTCTTTGCAGCCTACCTCCGTGACATACCATCTACTGCTACCGTGTTCTTTGTGTACTTCGTACTTCATAACCATAGTCTTTGCTTTCCTTTCCAATCGGTTAATAACCTGTTCGGGATCAAGGTCACAAAGGGAATGAAACCATTGTGACCGGAAGAACCTTCGGCACTCGTCCACGTTACAATCTGTAGTCGGTGACTTGAAGCCCGCCAGTAAGTCAACGTAATCAATCGCAGCTTGCTCTATGATCCCGAACCTGAGATTATCAATCCCTTTATCTGTCATACCTTAACCCTCCATTACATTGACTTTCTCTCAGCAATCTCAGCCATTTTTGCAGCGTTCAGACGGGTATCACCGTGAACTCTACTGTAGGACAGATAGCCATTCATTCTGTCAATCTTCGTGAGGTTGGTACTGCCACACACCGGGCACACATCCATCTCTAACTCTTCATGACCGCAATCATCACAGTATGCCAGAGACAGGTTGACTCCTTCGTAATAGCCTAACTCCATTGCTCTGCATACCAGAGTCTTGACAGCGTTCCGGTTGTAGCTGATCGGATATCTCACATACTGAATCTTACCGCCGTTGCAGAGATTCCAGAAACGTCCTTCCAAGTCTTGCTTCTGAATCGGTGTGATATCTTCTGTGACGTGACAGTGAAAGCTATTGCTTACATAGGGTCTGTCTGACACATTCTTAACTACTCCGTACTTCTTTCTGAACTGCTCCACCTGCAAACCACAAAGGCTCTCAGCAGGTGTGCCGTAGATTGCATACAACCATCCGTCAGCTTCCTTGTACTCATTGACCTTATCGTTGATGTGCTGCATGACTTCCAGTGCAAATGCACCATCTTCCGCAATGGACTTGCCGTTGTAAAGTTCCTGCAACTCATTGAGTGCTGTGATTCCGAAAGATGCCGTCATAGGTTTGAGAAGTGATTTAATCTTATCCGAAGGTTTCAGATGCCCTCCGTAGAAACCACCTTCACAATAGGCAATCGGGTTGGTACTGGCTTTCATCTCTCCAAGGTATTCATAAGTACGCTTGTGAATATTGCGGATCATTTCAAGGTAGAAGTCCAAAACCTCATAGAAGTCCTTACCCTCTTCTCTTGCTTTCGCAAGAATCATAGGCAGATGCAGACTCACTGCACCAATATTGAAACGTCCTTCAAAGATAGGCTTATCATCTTCGTCTGCCGGGTGCATACCGCCACGCTCATACCACGGACTAAGGAAAGCACGGCAACCCATAGGGCTTACCACTCTGCCATATTTCTTGTACATCTCAGCCACATAACCGTCACCTGTAAGAGACAGCCAGTCAGGGTACATAGTCTTGCAGCTACAGTCAATCCCGGCTTCAAATACATCTTCGTTGATACAACCTTCACCGTGAAGATTCTTGTCATACAGGAATACCAGTTTAGGGAAAAGGACTGGCTTCTTATTTCCCGGCTTACCCTCACCTGTCATGTGAACACGCAGGAAAGTCTTGCTTGCCATCTTACCGAAACAATCTGTAGCCAGACCGAAGGTCATAGTGATAAATGGATAGTCACCACGGGATGATCCCACAGTGTTCAGCTTCATTTCAATTCCTTGAAATCCCTGTTCAAAATCTCTTTCTACCTTCTGCATAGCCCATTCATGAACTTCCTGCGTGAAGGTCTGCTGATTGCGAATTTCCATGTATTCATCCACATACTTCTTATAAGATTTTTCAGCGTAAGGTGCTGCCAACTTGTCAACTTCCGGTACTGTAAATCCTCCGTACTGCTGACTTGCGGTTGCGAGGATGATATCACCCAGTACATCAAAGAACACATCAAGCGTTTTCGGTTCGTTGTACCAGATATTTCCCATCTCAAAGCCACCCTTCATAACCTCATTGACTCTGAACAAACAACAGTTCATAGTGTCCAGTCTTGCGGACTGATCGTGAATGTAAATGTAACCGTCCCGGCAAGCCTGCAACTCTTCCTGAGTCATGAAGAACTTACGGTACAGACGCTTATTCAGTTCGTTGAAGATCAAGCAACGCTTTGTAGCCACCAGTGCTGAGTCCGTGTTTGCGTTCTCTTTATCTCCCTGAAATCTAACAACCTGCGATTTCTGGAATACCCTGTCTAACACATGAACAAAGTCCTGCTTATAGTTTCTGTAGTTACGATAGGATGTAGCAATCCGTGGATCGTACTTATCAAGTACCTGTTCCACAATATTGTGCATCACGGCAACCGGGATATCAGTAAGTCCTTTTTCTTCGATCACTTCCAGTACCGAACCAACGATTTCATGAAATGCTGTATCATCCAGTGTAATCATGACTCTGGAAGCAGACTTGTTGACAGCGTTTACGATCTTTTCACCGTCAAACTCTTCCAGTGTTCCGTCTTTCTTAATTACTTTCATGTAAGACCACTTCTCCTTTCTGTAATGATTTTTGTACGTCAATCACTCTCTGATTGGTACTGCCCGCCCAGTGATAATTGACATCCTTCAACTCTTCTTCAAAGCGTCCATCCACCAGTACGTCTGCATACTTGACTGCTGCAAGCAGATATTTGTTTGCAAGAATCTGTTCCCATGTATACCCGGTGTAGACCCATATTGTTTTCTTCGGAAATCTCTTCTGTACTGCTTTCATGATGGAGAATACTGCTCCACGGTTCTGCGGGTGAAGCGGATCACCCCCGGAGAAAGTAATACCTGCCACATACGGTTTTTCCAGTGCTTTCATGATTTCATTAAAAGCTCTCTTATCAAACACCAAACCGTCATCAGGATTCCATGTAACCGGATTCTGACAGCCCTTGCAGTGATGTTCACATCCTGCAACCCAGAGGACTACCCGGAGTCCGTCACCGTTATTCATGTCATCCTGAGTAATGTTGTGATATCGCATTAGATATCTCCCGGCTTACGATGCAGAGAATTTTCTACTGTAAACCCTTCTGGGTAACGGGCTTTCAGCTTGTCAATATTCATCTGCATGACTGTATCAATATCCGTTCCCAGTGCATCACACGCTTCTGCGATCATCCAGAGACAGTCACCAAGTTCCTTTTCCATGTGTTCAAGGTTCACTTCATGTCCCTGATATTTCTTCTGCAAGATTCCTGCAACCTCTCCTGCTTCACTGTTCAGACCGAACACGGCATGAAACAGTCTATCTTCTTTCTGATCGTAAGGAATACTGCAAGTTCTAATTGCAAGTTCCTGATATTCTTTACCTGTCATGATTTAGTCCTCCTTATTCCTGTGTGATACAGGTGTTGGTGAGTTTGCCATAAACATCCTCATACATCTCCTGCTTATCTCCGTTAAAAGTATACTCAGCGTAAATACCATCACCACTGATTGTGGTAGATGCAAGGCATTTGTAATTCTGTAAAGTCTTGCAAGACCAGACTACAAACACATTGCTCATATCAATGTCAACTTCTGGTCTATTCTTGTGATACCATTCCACCAGTTTTCTCTTGCATACACTCTGAAAGTGATCCATACCTGTAATAATCATGATTTAGTCCTCCTGTTTCCACTCTTCTTTAGTCGGTGCTTCCTTATCTTCTCTGCCTGCACCAATAACTGCTACACAGATCAGGAAAATCTGACCTGTAATAAAACCTCCGATAAATCCAAGTAATGCTCCCATAGTAATTTCTCCTTAATCCTTGTGAGTAACTTTGACACCGTATTCAGGAAGGAAGTTGATTTCATAATGGTACTTGTCAACATTTGCACCGGAAATATCTTCCACTACATACATCGTGTCATCGTTCAGATATACAAAATGTTTCTGATACTTGCCATCTCCAACCTCACAGATAACTTCCAGTTCGTTGTCTGAATTATTGCTGAGAGAAAATGTACCTTCCATTTCAAGCAAGATCGTATCGGTTCTGGCATTGATTACGGTCAGTTTACGGGTTACATTGAAGTTGTCAGCTTCCTTACCGATGTTATACGAAACCTGCTCAGATTCCGTACATCCTGTCATAAACACTGCCACCATAAGTGTAGCAATCACTACAGCAACTACTTTCTTCATAGTGCTTCCTCCTTAAATACCTTTGATTCTGGCAGCCATCATATCTGCCGTGTGAGTCCACAAGACGTTAGGGAATTTCTCAATAGCCTTTCCGTACTTGTCCCAGTTTTCCTTGTCATCGAACGCTCCCATATGCCATCTGATACACGCTTTCTCTTCCTCAGTTACGCCAATCTCATTCGCTGCCAGAAGTACCAAAGACTTCTCACCGTGACCGGGAAGAGTGACATTCGGGTTGTAGCTGTACGTTCCATCTCCGTTGTGAATGTAGTTGTCACACTTGCAAAGATCATGGAACATTCCTACAAAATAGGGACTCTTTCTGCTGTTCCAGTGAAGTTTCAGATGTTTGGTAAGATGCAACAGGCTCTTAGTCACTTCAAGGGAATGATCGAACAAACCACCTTCATAATTCCCGTGATACTTCGTGGAAGCAGGGGCGGTGAAGTAACCCATTCTTTTGAGAGTGGCTACGAAGTAATCTACATCTTCCTTACCGAATACCTGACCCATCAGGGACTTGAAAATCTTAATTCTTTCGTTCGTGTTCATCTCCAATCCTCCATTTTGAGAATATTTTAATATAACCATTGGAGAGTTTGAGATGATATCTCTCCCTCTCCGCAGGTCACTTATTTAACCAAGCAGACTGTTAAGGTCAAACGCCGCAGGTTTCTTATCTTCCTGCTTTGCAGGTTCAGTCTTTGCAGGCTTACTCTGCTGCTTCGGTGCTGCCGGGGCAACTTCCTCTTCGTCAAATCCGTCAGCGGCTTCCTTGTCACCCAGTCTCACGAATTTGAGCATCTTGCCCGGTGTCTTGTTGCTTTCGACTTCCTCATGCTCAACCTCACAACGGATGTAGTGTCCTACTAACTCCTGATCGTCAATGTCCTTCACAGTGAAGTCATCCAGTGCTGTCTTAGCAAAATAGCTGAACGCATTTAGACCGCCCTGATTCGGCTCACCGTCTTTATTCAGGAGAGAAAATCTCTCAATATGCTTCTGACCCTTTGCCGTCTGCATAACCACTTCCATCTTACCGAAGTCCTCTTTGTAGTTGACCTCAGTGATCTTGAAAACATGAGTTCCTTCCGGGATCAGTGTAAATCCCTCTGTAAGTCCAATCTTTGCCATTGTAATAGTCCTCCTTAAAATGTAATATTTATATTCAGAGATGTTATCTCATGAATGGCTTAATCTTTGTGTTTCTTCGGAGTGAAACGGTACTCAGGCTTTTCAGTCTCAGTCATGTACTTATCAAGCACACCGTCTTTCTCCATTGCTTCCGTATCGAAGTCCTGTTTCTTCTTCATGCTAACAGTCGTGATAAAATCATAACTGCCGCCTGTAATCGTAACAGTCTTGTCACCCGGCTTGAACTGACTCATACTTGCTTCCTTAATCAGTTCTTTCAGCTTTTTCAGACGCTTTTCATCGTTAGCTACGGTTGCATTAACCTCTTCGATATGAAGCATAAGTCCTTCGGCTTCCTTTACCATTGCGTCCAGATCGGAGTCAGGGGAGAGGTTGTTATCTCTTAGCACTTTCAGAATGTCAGCGTCAGCCTTTTCATCGTACTTCGGAGATACACCACCTTCCACATGAGTTTTCCACCACTTCTTAACCTGCGTGATCGTTTTCTTCATGTTCGGGTATCTCTCAGACACCTTGAACGGACGAACGAAAGTGTTCTCAGCTTTGCACTCATACGCTTCCGGGTCATCGTAGTCCTTCTCACCCAGAACCGAACACACCATGATTACGTCATCCACTCCAAGCAGGTAGGCATAAAGTGCAGCCTGTAAAGCATAATACTCAGGCACATCTTCCACCCAGTCCTCAGACCTCTTTGTGGTTTTCATTTCCAGTACCGTTTGTGGCTTACCTTCCTTGTCCACAAGCAGGTAGTCCCACATACCGCCGAAGATTGGCGTATCACGGAAGAAATCTCCCCACGTTTTCTTGAAATAATCTTCACCGTACACATCTGTAGGGGTAATCAGATTGCTCATGAAGTATGCAGTTTTCATGTACTCTGCCTGCTTCGGCTCAATCGTCTTACCTGCGATAGTGTAGATCGTGTCCTCAAACGGTTCTTCGTAGGTTCTGGTGATTGCACACCACGCATTGAACGGGCTTGTCCACTTATTCAGACCCATGATTGCTGCAAATCGTGTACCTGTGATCTTCTTCGGTTTCGCAGGTGGTGTAATCGTGATGGTTTTATCGTCATTCCACTTCATAGAACTGTCCTCCTTCTTAAATGTACTGCTTCCACAGCTTTGCAAAAGTGCTTCTGCCATCCCCGCCCTTCTTATTCAGACGGGTATATCCTGCACGTTTCATATTCGCTCTTGCGATCATTCTCTTAAATTTCCTCATTACTTCTGCCCTCCATGTAACGGGGTTCGCTTTCCCCGATTGTTCTACAGTCAATCAGTTCCTTAATTTGTCCATCCAACTCTACGGCTTTATTCAGATACCAGATAGCTTTCTGAATATCTTCCAGACCGTTTTTCCGTCTGTGACGGTAGATGTACTTCAAGGCATTGCACACGCAGAAATCCTTCGTTGCCTGTATACCCTGAGTCTCTACCATCACGTCAATGCACTCAAACTTCCCGGTTTCATAGTGGGATGGATGATTCACATTGTCTGACATACATTAACCCTCCGTCTTGTAAGCTGCGATCATCTCACCGAGATTCTTGATAAGCTGCTCACACTGAGAACGTGTTACCTGAGTGAAGCCATTGGTTTTCATGGCAATCTGCTGAACAAAATCCTCCTGATCCGAGTCTTTCTCCATCAGTTCCTTGCAGGCATTTTTCAGTGCTGCGATCTGCAAGTCATCAGCCTGTCCCTCAGTGTCAGTCAGAGTTTCCTTTGCTTCCTTACGTTCCGCAGGTGTAGCCGGGGCTTTCTGCTTTTTCTGAGACTTCTTCTCAGTCTTTGCCTTTTCCGGGTTCGGTGCTTCAATCTCCGGTTCTTCCTCTTCCGGTTCAGAACCAAGAGTAGCGTCAATGTCATCCGGTTCAGTGATATCCAGAACTGCCATCCAGAGATAACGTCTGAGGTATGTAATGGATGAACCAAGTGCCTGCATAGGATTGGTTACTTCCTTACCTGCATTGCTCACGATAGGCTTAACCTCACGGTACGGAACACGGAACTCAATAGGTGCTTCCTCAGAGTTGTCCGTGTTGTAGACTCTCATGACAGCACCGTTTTCATCGGTGAAGTCAATGTCAGTGGTAAGACCTACACGGGCAAAGATTCTGATTGCAGGAGGTACAATGTCCTCCAACTCAAAATACTTGAACTCCAAGTGCATATTCTTACCGGACTTCTTAACCTTCTGGTTAAGGAACTGTAATCTTGCCTTTGCAAGTTTCTGTCTCACGTTCATACCTTCATAAATGTTTGCCATTGTTATTGATCCTCCTTAATTTCTTGTAAAAATGCTCTTGATAATCAGATAGATAACCCAGACTCCCAGTGCCAGTTTCCAAGTGAACATGAAACCAAAACACATTGCCAGAATCCAGATCAGCAGGGCAGTAATCAGAAAACTGATTACAAGCCCGATGATAACTCCTAACAGATAAAACATAGCCAATCCTCCTTACTCTGCGAATACCCAGTCATCGGCAAGCATATCTGCCTGAGATGCAAGCCAACCCATCTGCACCCCGGAAGTTCCGACAAAAGCTACTGCCATGTTACCGATGGCATCATGCTCACAGTTCACGATATCTCCGGTAGGTGCTTTGTAAGAGATTCCGCTTGCAAGCTGAATGTACTGCTTCTTGCCGTTCCATCCCTTACGGGCTACCTTGTGTCCACGTTTCAGATACTTGATTGCTTCCCCGAAGGAGAAAGTAGCTTCACCACCCATTGCAGGGCAGTTCTTAGTGCTTGCAAGCACCCATTCATCAGAAAGAATATTCAGAGTGGTGTATTCAACCCTCTTAGTCTCACGGATATCCAATTCTCTGCCATCCTTCGTGTGCATTACGATAGTTTCCTTTGCAGCATCCCAGTACCAGTAACCACCCCAAGACGGAAGTTTCACCGGATATCCCTGCTTCATCAGCTTGAACGCTTCCTTGAAATTCATCGGAGTCAGATTTTCAACAACAATCTCCCAGTCACCGTCTGCTACCCACATTAAATCAAATGGGAAGATTTCTCTTGTATCACATTCAAGACCTTCTTCGTCATGGTTGACAATGATACCGCCCTTTTTATACCAGTAGGCGTTGTCCCAGTCTTTCAGTTTAATCTTCTTACCTTCATCCATAGCCTTGCTCACTTCATGAAATTTCATAGTCTTAGTCCTCCTTATTTTCTTCGGTTTCCCCGAACAGAATCTTCTTAACATCTTTTGCGAAAATAGCACCTGTCAGCGGAATGAGCAATTTTCCCATCCCATCCAGTTTCGGATCACTCACCTGATCGTGAATAACCTGCTTTACTGCTGCGTCAAACTCTTCTGCTGTTACCATTTTTTTTGCTGAACTTTCCATGTTCTTGTCCTCCTTAATTGAACAACGCTAATGACTTTTTCTTTAGCGAATTTATTTTTCTAGTATTCTTCCGTGGTGCTTTCACACCTAAAAACTTCCGTATCTGTTCCTTTGCCAGTTTGACATACCATTCTCTGTCCACAACGTCTATGGACAACTCATTATTGTTATCTACTATGCAGTGATCTGGCAGACTGGGAACTTTTGCGTCCTTTCCGGTAGTGGCGTGAGTCTTATAAATCTTTCCATAACCTTTATTCTTGCAGGCGTACACACGATTGACCTTCTGTACCGGAACTTTCTCACCACCTATTAACTGGTAGCATCCAGAATATTTACCTCCGACTTTCGCTATCACCTGAAAATCAAGGATATTATTGCTTGCCGCAATGGTTTCTTCCGGGAGAGTCCCGTTCACAAAATACTCTTTCATTGCTGTAGCCACGATGCAGGCATTGTTATTGATATTCCAAGCACCGCCACTCATGTTGTCCCATGCAGGTAAGCCCATTGTCGTAAAGTCAATGTTTGCATTGGTTAAGATCCCTCTTACCAGATTGCCACCCTTGACCTTCGGTTTGCCGTCACCTACAGGTACTTCTACATAATTGTTCACATCTCTCTGAACGATTTTCTGAATGAAATCCTCTTCCAGTTCAAAACCTGTTCTGTCCTGCCACTCCTGCGTAATCTCCTGCCATTTTGCTTCGTCAGACTTATCAAAACTTACCATGATACCATCCGTGTTAAGCTGAATGATCTTCAAGGTAGGACACTCTGCTACAAGGTGCATTGACAGTTCCAGAAGAAGTAGCTGCCCGGTGATACACACTGAACGTCCCATGAGTGGATCATAGAGATCGTTATAGGAAATTCCGTTTTTACCATTGAGCATTGCACCATAAGAGGTGTTCGCTACCAGTTTCAGGGCATTTGCAGTTTTCTTGTCCCCGGCTTTCTTTGCTTTCATTCTCTCTTCCAACATATCCACAAAAATCTGAGGTGACGGTATGTTCCTACTACAGAATCCATATTGCTGTCCTGCCGAAAGAGGTATAGTCATAAGATGTGGATAGTAACTACCTACGTCCTTGTTTCTGATCGAACGATTTTCCGTTGCCACTTCTACATAGTTCGGGATTGCTCCATGAATCCCTCCGTAGGCTATAGTGCAAACACAATCACCTATTCTAAATTCAATGCTTGCACCCTTAATCTTCCTGCCGTATTGATCGTAACCACCAAACAGATCAATGTCCGGTACGTTCGGATCATGCAGCCGATCAAAGAAATCAAATATTTCCTGCGGAATATACTGCCGAAGCAGCTTATCCGGGTATTGGTAATTCCTTTCATCCGTCCAAGGTTTCTCCGGTTTCTCAGCTTGTAGGTACACGCTTGTCAGTTTGGCATTTGTCATATACATTGCCTTACGGTCTGTCAGACCTCTCTTCGCTCCTACAGCAACTTTGTTATCCAGATATCCTTGTCTCAGTTTCCAGAGAATTTCCGTAGCATCTACGTCATATCGGCAGTAGTATTCAGTCCTTCTTCTCTCACTCTCCGTCAACGGACGGTCAATGTTGAAGTCAACCCCTGTTTCCTCAATCGGTATTCCCAGGTGTGCTTCAATAGCTTTCAGTGAGATTCCGTCCTGACAATCATCTCTCAGGTCAAAGCTGTCAAAGAATACTCTGTACTCTTTCAGTGATGGGATATCCCATCCACTTAACTCTTCCTGAATGATAAGATCATTGACTTTCTTCACCTCTTCCGGTGTAAAGCCACACATGACTGCCTTTAGTATGAAATTATCGTAGTGCTTATTGTTAAACCCGCCTAAGAACGGGTCACGTTCCATAAATGCTATTACAGCATCGTTGTCGTTCCAGATGGAGATGTGTTCGCCTGTGACAACATCTTTGAAATCAAAGAGCCAGTCATAAGCGAATACCTCACAGTCGAATATGTATGTCCCCTCAACCATGAGATCACCTACCTTAGAGCCTTTTGCACTTGCAGGAGTTCTTGTCGTGCCTGCACACATCTACGATGGATAGACTCTCTTGAATGTTCTGGTGGAATACATCCCCATTTATCCGGTTCGGCACTCAGACTTTCCTTGACTCCTTCCATCAGAAGAATGGCTGTATCAAGGTGTCTTGCACTTTCTTCACTAATCTTCATAAGGGTAATCTCCAAACCAATCATTTGCGTAGGAGAATAACACCATATAGATTTCACAGATTACACACACGATGAAGGGAATCCATGAATCTGAATCAATAAGACAAGCTGACACAATCCATACAAGGCTAACCGCCCAAGCTATAGCTTTCAAAATTTTATTCTTCATGGTTATTCTCCTTCCAAAATTTTACAGTTACATTTTCGGTAACTGGTGCATCGTTTCTTGAACGACTTTTCCAGTGACCGGATGAAGTCTACATAATCATAAGCAATCGGTTGTTCCTTCCCCTCAAAGGTTCGTGCAATACGCCCAACACTCTGAACGATCACCGCATAGTCCTTCTGAGGGGTTGTCAGGTATAGCCTGTCCAACCGTGGGATATCAAGCCCTTCTTTTGCCAGTGAGTACGATGCAAACAAGTATCGTTTCTTGCCTATCCTCATATCCTCAATAGCCTGCTCACGCTCTGCTTTCTTCTTCTTAGTTGTCATACTGCCATCAATTACAGCAGCCTGTGATTTCAAGTCCGGGGGTAGTCCTTCATACAGAAGTTTCAGATGATCCACCCTCTCAGAGAGGATCAGGTTGTAATGCTCCCGGTTGCCTACAAGGTCATTCATGATAATCTGATTCCGGTCTGTATGAGTGGTAAGATAAGTAATCATCTTGCAATAGTTGATTGTTCCATCACTGTTCAAAAACGCTGAATCAAGTTTCACGCCTGTACCCTTCGGCTGTACGTCTACCGTCATGACTCTGGACTTCACAGCTTCATCCGGGACTGTATAGATAACGTGTCCCAACATAGCGTATGTAGCCTTTATCAGTCCGTCTGCCCTATGGACGGTTGCAGACAATCCGTATTTATGTCTTGCCCTGAGTGTGTTCAGCACCTTACTAAACTGAGTTACTGCGGTAGGTGTCCCGGCTACCCGGTGACATTCATCTACGATGATGCAGTCCCATGTGTCACGGTACTGATTTAAGTCAACCTTGCACATCGTCTGAATAGTTGCAAAGGTCATTGTCTCTCCGATATTGACCTTTCCTTCTGTGATAGTCCCCAAAAGTGACTTGTCAATATACTGTGCTGCCCTATTCTTACTCTGGGTCAGCAGGTCTTTTGTATGGGTAAGCCAAAGTGTTTTAAGCTGCATGGAACACGCAAGGGCTATGCCTATCTGCGTCTTACCTGACCCGGCAGGTGACTGTAATATTCCGTAATGATTGATAATCATTGCTCCTACAGCTTCCTCCTGATAGTCGTACAGCGGTACTTTCGCACCCTTATAATCTACCTTTACCTGTTTGGTAAAGAGTTTCTTCACGTCCCCTTCCAGAAGCGGGAGGATTGATCGTAAGCACCCAAACGGGATGATTACTGAGTCACCGTCAACCTCATACATTACAAGGGTTCTGGGTGTATCTCCTAACCAGAGATTCATTCTGGCTTTCTTCTGATATTCCGGGTTCGGTATTTCTAAATGCTTTTTACACCAGTCAACCATGTCCGGTGAAGGGTTCGTGATTCGTAATCGTGATCCGATTTCCGTAATCATTCAAATTCCTCCACCCACTGTCGAAAGGTCTTGTACTGAGGAAATTCCTTTTCAGTGATCGTCCCCTCACCGTAAAGCTGTCTCAGCATGAGTTCATCGAAGGACACCATGTAAATGCGTCCGTCTTTCAGCTTCATAGCGAAGTAACAATGCTCATTCCCTGTCTGCTCCCACAGTGTCATTGCACCTTCCTGATTACCTTCAATTCGGGATAATGGGAAGCGGTTGGTTTCACATTCCTTGCAGTCAATCAAGACCGGGATGCCATTCTTAACCGCAATCACATCTGCGGGCTGTCCTACCTGATTCTGTGCCATGTTGTGTGCCCAGAAACCATGTAAGGCGAGCAGTTCACAAAACTCTTCTTCAAAGTGGTTTCCATTTTTCTTGTTATTGTTGGTGGACATTACGCTTCCACCATTTGCACCTGACGGTGCAATTTAAGATTCTTCGGATTGAATACACAAGCCGGGGCAACCCCACCGCTGCCGCGCGCATAGTCGTAGTCCAGACAACCCGTATTGTACACATAGCGAACGAAGCTACTGCTCCCGGCGCTCGAGATATACCAAGGTGTGCAAGTCCACATCCATTCAGGGAGTAGCGGAACGTGCTTACGGTACTTTCTGTATTCATCACAACTCAGGATGAAAACTCTATCTGTGACTGTGCCGTAACGGTCATCTCCGTTATCAGCTACCATGTCAACCTCATGAGGAATAAGATTATCCTCACCCAACACAGGAAGCAGTTCATTGAGCAGCTTTCTACGCAGGCTTGACTTTGCGTAGTTGTTACAGCCGTCATCATCATCGAAGCTATACTCTTCGTTGTTCCAAGCAGATGCCATGATTGCCAGAACACCGCCATCCACGTTGTTGTCAAGGACGATCCATTCAAAACCCTTGAAGCCGAAACGCTCACCTGCACTTAATACACCAATGTTTTCTTCTTTCATGGTTAATTCCTCCATTCATAATCCTTGTGGTACTTTGTCTTGTACCATTCTTCAAACTCTTTCTTGTGTTCCGCTGACTGGAAGTAGTCTTTGACTCTCTCAATCAACTGGGAACACAAAGCACTTTCTTCCATCGTAGGAACTGCCATCATCACTCCTTAACAAGAACAGAACCTTCTTCGTACTTATCAAGAATGTCGTGAGACAATTCGATGATTGCATCTGCCTTACTGCCGCTTCGTGTCCCGGCAAGTACGGAACTCATTTCCGTCTTATCAGTAACGATCCCTCTAAGACCTAACTGATTGATAAGCCACACCTGAGTCAACTGGTGCTTTTTAAGTCGGCTACGAATGTTCTCACGTTCTGCCATGTCGTGTACCTCCTTTCGTTGATTTTGCTTATCAACTAAAGTTGACAAAATACTCTTCAAAGGTTATAATATGGGTGTCGAACCAATATAACCATTGAAAACCGTCAGGGGCAAAATTAAAACCCCGGAGGGCTTGTTTTCTTTACCCTATTTTGTAAACAACTCTTGTTGACAAGACCTATAATAATCCCTATTTAGGAATTTGTCAAGCGGTTTTAGGAAGAATTTTTAAATTTTATTCCCTAGTTAGGAGGATTTAGGAATGAATAATGATTTATTACTAAAACGCATTGATGAATTATGCACCGAAAAAGGAGTAAAGAAAACGACTGCTTTCACTGAAAGTCACGTTGGTAAGAACTTCGCCAGTAACCTGAAAACCTCTAATCCTAGCCAGAAGAACCTTGCTTTATTGGCTCAGTATTTTGATTGTACCGTGGATTACCTCTTAGGTAATTCCGATGACCGGGAAACTGTAACAATCCCTATTCAGGAATCTATTCAGCTTTCTGAGGAAGAACGTATTTTGATTTCCGCATTTAGGAGTGCTTCTATAGAAGGACGCATGAGAATTATCCAAGTCTGTATGAACGAAAAGGATTCAAAAGGGGAAACTATCATTGCAGGATAATAAGCATTGAGGAATGGAGGAAGAACCATGTACGAAGAGATTAAGACTGCTTGTCTATATCTACGATATTCAAGTAGCAACCAAACTGAACAATCCATAGAAGGTCAGATGCACGTCTGCCAAGACTTCTGCAAGAGACACAATATCAGAATCGTAGAGATGTATATTGACCGTGCTACATCTGCCAGTAAGGACATAGAGAAACGAGTAGAGTTCTTGAAAATGATTAAGGATTCAGAGAAGGGAAACTTCAATGCAGTCATCGTTTACAAACTTGACCGCTTTGCCCGATCCCGTTATGACTCAGCCACCTACAAATACCGCTTGAAACGAAACGGTGTACAACTTATTTCTGCCACTGAGAACATCACCCAAGACCCGGAAGGAATCATCCTTGAATCTGTCCTTGAAGGTATGGCTGAGTTCTACAGTGCGGAACTCTCACAGAAGATCAACCGGGGCATGAGGGAGTCTGCCATGAAACACAACTCCATCGGTGGGGCTATTCCTCTGGGGTACAAGACTGTAGATAAGAAACTGGTAATTGATGAAACCACTGCTCCTATCGTCCGGGAAGCATTTCAGATGTATGCAGACGGTGAGTCTGTAGCCGAGATATGTAGAACGTTCAACAACCGTGGCTACAAGACTTCCAAGGGAACACGTTTCGGCAAGAGCAGCTTCACTAAGATTTTCCGTAATGAGAAATACATCGGAGTCTATAAGTACCATGACTACCGGGCAGAAGATGTTATCCCGCCAATCATTGATAAAGACCTGTGGGACAGAGTGCAGGTGAGAGTCGGTAAGATAAAGAAAGCCCCCGCCAGAAACAAGGCAAGGCATACTTACCTTCTGACAGGAAAACTGTTCTGCGGACACTGTGGCAGTGCCATGAACGCTGACGGCAACTCACAGGGCTATTTGTATTATCGGTGTTACGGCAAAAAGAATCTGGATAAACAATGTAATAAGCGGAACATGGAAAAGAACCTGATTGAAAGACTGGTGGCACAGGACGCAATGTCATTCCTAACCGATGAATATATTGAGAAAATTGCTACTATTGCCTGTGATCGAAACAAGCAGGAAATTGAGAGTGATTCACCCATCCCTGTGATCCGTGACAGAATCAGGCAGGTTGACGTGTCTCTGAACAATCTGCTGAAAGCTATTGAAACCGGGTCTGCCCCGGATATGCTTGTAAAGCGTATGGGAGAACTTGAAACTGAAAAGAAGGACATGGAAGTACAACTCAAAAAGGAAATGGCACACCAAGTCTATATTGATAAAGAGCAGGTAATCTTCTGGTTAGAGAAGTTCCGTGAAGGGGATATCAATGACGAAGAGTTCTGCCAGACCGTGATTGATCTGTTTGTAAATTCCGTGACTGTATGGGATGAACCGGACGATAAGTTCAGAATCACCATAGCCTATAATCTTACCTCTATACCGCAAAAAACCTACCGCCTGTCGAAAGACGGTAGGTTATCGGATTACGCTTCCAATACTCCAAGACGGGAATCCTGCAGACGCATATCGTTAAACAGTCCGTCAAATGCCTTGTTGGATTCGTGTCCCATCGTAGATCCTACCAGATCATTGATCGCTTTTTCGAAATCTTCCACATTGAATTTATCCGCATCATTTTCAAACTTTGTAATCTTGCGAATCAGATTTCGAAACAGATTTTCCGGCTTAATTACATAACCCAGTTTTGACAGTGACCATTCTTCTACAACCGGTCTGTATTCATCATCCGCAAAGGCTTCTTCATATGTGATTCCATCATCATTTTTGAGAAGATCGGTCATATACATTTCTGTTCGCTCAGAAAGATAGCGATAGAAAATTACTCCTAAGATATAATTTTTGAACTCACTTGCATCCATCTGACCGCGCAGATCGTTCGCGATTGCCCATAATTTCTGCGAAAGCTCGTTCGCCTGTGCCTGGTATGTATTTGTGTCTGTCATTCTGTTTCTCCTTCAGCCTTGTATTTTTTATAAGTATCCTGTATAAATCTTTTCACATTCTTTGTCAGTTTTGTCATTTTCAGCAGTCCCAGCGGATATGCCATCAATCTTTCACGAATATTATCCTCCGATACATTTCCACTGAATGTATATGCCGAAACCAGATCTGATACTATCTTGAAATCAATCTGATTGTCAAATGCAAATTCTTCCATATCTGCCTGCATCTGTTCTTTTTCAAATTGATTGAATGCCTCCATGACATCTGCATTTTCCGGCAGATCGTAAAATCTCGTTAAGATAAACTGCCGCATCACTTCTTTTTTCAAACGCAGGGATTCATTATCAGAACGCTCGATTTCCCGCAGAATCAGATCGACATCCTGCTGCTTTTCTTCCTCTGTCTTAGTATGTGTTTTCGCATTTTTTAACAAGTTCAAAATATACACAACGTTGATTCGGTCTGTTCTGACAAGTTCAATATCAAAATCCACATCCACTGGAACCGGAACTTTCGGATTTGGATTGACCGTCTGATCTTTATAGTACAAATACCAGCTTTTGAAACCTTCGTATTCATTTTCATCCATGACTGCTCCAAGATCTGCCCAATCAAACTTCGAAAAAGTTTTCAATGTAGCAAGCGTCTTTGCCAGCGCACGGAATGCCATAATAAACATGCGGATTTCATCCTCTGATTGCAACTGTCCCGCAGCTTCCACGTCGGGTGTGATTTTTCTTAAAATCACATTCTGATTCATCCATTGATTTAAATAATACGCATAATCTTCCAGCAGATATTCGTTCGGATCTCCATCGCCCGAAAACAGGGTCAGCGCTTCATCCTGCCACTTCTTGATATTTCGATATGTCACAATCTGTCCAAACTGTTTTGTCACTTTGTCAATACGGTTGGTACGACTGTATGCCTGTACCAGTGAATGCCATACCAGATTTTTGTCCAGATACAGCGTATTCAATGGTTTTGCATCGAATCCGGTTAAGAACATATTGACCACGATCAGGATATCCACCTGTGGAAGCACTTTCTGTTTTAACCGCTTCGCAATATCTTTTCTGTACGGATCAAACGTATCAATACCAAACGCTGTACCATACATGGCATTATAGTCCTGTATGCAACGCTCCAGCAGTTCCTGCGAATGTTCATCTGCTCCATCATCCATATCCTCATTTGCCTGATAGGAAAAAATAGCTGCAATTTTCAACCGTTTCTCTGCCGGAACTGTTTCATTCAGTTTCTGAAATGCATCATAATATTTTCCAAGCGTCGGAATGGAATCTACTGCAAACAGTGCTGTGTATGTATCCTTTCCCTGTGGATGCACATGCTGTTCATGATGCTCCATAATATGTTTTGCGACTCTGGTGATTCGTTCCTCATCATGATAAAGTGGTGTCATATCAATATTATGGCGTTTGCAGTATTCTGGATCATCTAACTGTTCCGGATCAATTCCTTTCGCTGCAACATTTTTCGCTGAGATCGTCCGCTGATATTCCACGGAAAATCGAAGCACATTGCCGTCTGCAATTGCATCTTTGATCATATACCGATGCAGGCATGCATCCAGTTTTTCCCCTGCATGAAATACATCTGCTGTTGTACGGCCGTCTGCTCCTTTATTTTTCTCGAAAATAGGAGTTCCTGTAAATCCTATATAATTGGCTTTTTCAAAGTGTTTCTGAATCTGGGCATGCATACTGCCAAACTGGGAACGGTGGCATTCATCAATGATAAATACTACTTTTTTATCACGGTAACCATCCATAAACGCTTCGTATTTTGGATTTTTAACAGCATTCGCCATTTTCTGAATGGTTGTAACAATCATCTTTTTCTCAGATGATTTCAGCATCTGAATGAGCACACGGGTGCTGTCTGTATTGTCGACACAATCTTTTTCGAATGAATTATATTCTTCTACGGCCTGATCATCCAGATCTTTTCGGTCAATCAGAAATACTACAAGATCAACTCTTGCTTCATCTCGAAGAAGCTGCGCCAATTTAAAAGATGTCAATGTTTTTCCTGAACCAGTGCAGGCAAATACATAGCCATTCTGGTTCACTTCCAGTACCCGCTTCTTTGCTGCTTTTACTGCATAAATCTGATAAGGCCGCATGACCATCAGCACTGGTTCTGTCGTTTTGATGATCATGTATTTGTCTATCATTTCTGTGATTGCCGGCTTGCAGAAAAATTCACTGGTAAAGGTATTCAGATCGTTGATTCTTGTATTTTTATCATCGGTCCAGAAAAATACGAGTGATTTCAAAATCGGGTTATAGCGACCATCTACCATTTCATTTTCATTGCAGAAATATTTTGTCTGCACAGAGTTGCTGACTACAAACAGCTGTAAATATCGGAACAAACCTTTAAAACTGAACTTTCTATAGCGATTGATCTGATTGATCGCTTCGTTGATTTCCACACCAGGACGCTTTAACTCAATCTGTATCATCGGAAGTCCGTTGATCAGTACGGTTACGTCGTATCGATTTTTATATACAACATCCTCTTTATGTGCTTTATCCATAGTGACCTGATGTGTTACCTGATAAATGTTTCTGTCTGTATCGTTGGAAAAGAAATCAAGATATACGTTCTCTCCATTATCGAGCTGCAGAATATATTTGTCCCTCAAAATTTTCGCAGATTCATATACGGAATGGTTATCCATGTGAATCATAATACGATTAAATTCTGCATCAGAAAAGGATGCCGCATGGCCTTTTTCTTCCAGCTTTTTCGCGTTGAATTCTGCAAGCTGTGCGCGGAAATTGGCAAGGACATCCTCATAGGTATTCAATTTGATAAAGCTGTATCCAATACTCTCTAAGCGGTCGATCAATATGTTTTCGACTTCGTATTCTGAAATATGCGACATAGGCTTCTCCCCTTTCCTGACGTTTCTTCCATTTTTCTTTATTATCTCATATACCTTTGTAAATTTCAAACTTTTGTTCTATTTTGTATTATATTCAAATTCAATACACTGCACATTTACAGGAACTTCAAATTTTCTGACTATTTTTTATTACTTTCTTTTACTTCTCTTTTCTGTTATAATACATTTCAAGAAATGAGTTTTCCTTGTTCGTTTTTTATTGGGAATCTTAGACAATCTAATATATTTAACCGGGCAGCCGGGGGACGTGCTTTCATCTGATCTGAGTCTTGCAGAAAGGATGATTATTATGAGTACATACGAAGAATTGCAGATTATAATCAGCGTTGCTTTACTTATTGTTGCAATTTTGACTTATGCAAATAAGAAATAGCCGTCCTGTTCTCTGGTAAAGGTAGGACGGCTATTTCTTATAGCTATTCAACATTTTCGCCAGATCGGGTGATCGCACTCACCTTCCGGCTGTCTTGTTAAGTATATTATATGGCAATCGTATAATTTTGTCAACACTGGCTTCTTCTCTGAAAATGATTCTTGACTTATTTTTCTTTTTTGTTATAATTAGCATCAAGAAATGGAGCTTATGACGCGCATTTCTTTTTCTTTTTGTCAATTTAATACATTTATCCAGGGAACCGTTGGGGTGTTATGTCAGCCGCCGGACATTTTTTGAAAGGAGGCTGGTGCTGATGGTTACATATAGTGATTTATTTACTTTCATAATTATGCTTTGTGCTGTTATAACTCTTGTTATCAATATTATGCACAAAAAATAGCGCCCCTGCTCTGGTAAAGTTAGGCGCTATTTTTAGTTAAAAGCTTTATCCGGCGGTCAGGTGTACACTGACCAACGGTTCTCTTGTTAAGTGTATTATATTACAAGGGTTTCGCTTTGTCAACGCTCGCTTTTTAGCTGATCAGATCTCTTTCCCTCCCCTTCCGAAACTTCGTCCAAAATTTCTCAAAAAGAAATTGAAATCCCCTCCCGACCGACTTATAATATTTTCTATAAGACACACATATGGGGAGATTTTTATGACGATCAGTATTCTTCTTGCGCAGCAGATCGCGCAGCTTTTTCTTATGATTTTTATGGGCTTTTTAATCGTAAAAGCCGGACTTTTAAAGGATGAGGACAGCAAAGTTCTGTCGAAAATTGTGCTGTACCTGATCATTCCCTGCGTGATTCTGAATGCGTTTCAGGTCGATTACACGCCGGAAACGGTGCGGGGGCTGCTGGTTGCGTTTGCGGCTTCGCTTCTGATGCAGGTTGTGCTTCTTTTTGCGGTTTCAGCTCTTGGACGGGTGTTTCATTTGGATGCGGTTGAGATAACTTCTGTTTACTACTCCAATTCCGGCAATCTGATTGTGCCGCTTGTGACGGCTGTTTTAGGAGCGGAATGGGTGCTTTACAGCTGTGTTTATATGAGCGTACAGCTTGTCTTTTTCTGGACGCACTGCAAAAAGGTGATCAGCCGTGAGGCTTCCTATGACTGGAAGAAGATTGTTCTGAACCTCAATATTATTTCTATTTTCGTCGGAATTCTTCTTTTTTTCACGGGCATCCGGCTTCCTGCGCTGGTCAACAATACGCTTCATTCTGTCGGAAGCATGGTTGGCCCTGCCAGTATGATTGTTACGGGTATGCTTTTTGCCGGCATGGACTTCCGGCAGATTTTTGCGAATAAACGGATTTACTTCGTGACCTTTCTCCGCCTGATCGCCGTTCCGCTGATGGCGCTTGTTCTTCTGAAAATCAGCCATCTTGCCGATCTTTCTGCAGACGGACCGACGCTGATTCTGATCGTTTTTCTCGCCATCATCACGCCATCTGCTTCCACGGTTACCCAGATGTGCCAGGTATACGGCAACGATTCGCGCTATGCCAGTGCCATCAATGTTGTTACTACGCTGGCTTCTATTGTGACGATGCCGCTTATGGTAATGCTGCTTCAGATGGTAATCTAATCACAATTAACAAAAAAACGCTGTCCCGCTTCCCCTTCCAGAGAAGCATTGACAGCGTTTTCTATTACCCAATTAGTACCTTTTTCCCTTCAAACGCAAATCCATAATGCCGGATTCTTTCTTTTGGGATTCCCCGTTCTTTCAGTTCCGCGTCGTATTTCTTTATTTCAATCTGCGCCAGTGCTTTTTGTACCGTTTCCTGCAGCGTTTTTTCTTCCGTTTCTTTTACTTTAAATTCCAGAATCATAGCATCTCGATCCAAATTTCTGGGAATTAGAATCACATCGTATCTTCCATACCCACTTTCCCGATTGGAACGCACCTCATAAAGATCTCGCACTTCCACCAGCAGCCCAAGTACAAATCCATGATAAAACCGCTCTGGCTGGCTCCGCTCGGACGCATGTTTTCCAGCATCAAAATTACTAAATGTAGCAAGTGCAATATCATTCATATAGAGGTTCATCGCTTTTACATCCCCATTCAGCAATGCTTTGATAAATTCATTATAATTGGCAGATGCCGCTGCAAACCAGCTTTTGAACATATTCGAAAACATGCTCACAGTCTCCAGATTTGTGATGGAAAGAGAATACCACGGCTCCAGCGTCAGTCCTCTGTATTCAATCTCCTCCACTTTCAGATAACCGCTTGCCACCAACAGACTCCATACCGCACTTTCATCCTGTTCTAATTGTCCAAATATAATCTGCTCATCAAAATTAACTACAATTTGTTGTCTGTTGATCAGTTTTTCCAGTTCTTCCTTCATATTTACCGATGCCGACTGCAGGAGTTTGCTGATCAATCCATTGGAACTTGTAGCTGCCCAGTAGGGCCGCAGTTTTTTCTCTTTCAGATAATTTGTAATAGACCACGGATTGTAAATATCACGATGCGTGCCAAAGCAAAATCCGTCATACCATTGCTTTACCAGATCTTTCTTTTCCGGCATTCCAAATTGATCTAATGATTGAAATACCTCTTCTTCTGTAAAACCAAAACAGTCTGCATAGGCATCCGATGTTGTTGTAATAACCGTCAGATTATTGAGGTCCGAAAAAACAGATTCTTTGGAAATACGGGTAATTCCAGTCATCACAGCGCGTTCCAGATATGGATTTGTTTTGAATGTCGTATTGAAAAGGCTTCTCATAAATCCTACAAATTCATCCCAGTATCCATGAATATAAGCTTCTTGCATGGGCGTGTCATATTCATCCAGAAAGATCAAAACTTTTTTTCCATATAAAAGATTCAAATAACTGGAAAGATTTTTTAATGCATCCTGTGCTGTCACATCACTCATTTTTTCTGTAATTTCCAACATCTGCTGTTTCTCATTTTGCGTAAAGCATTCTTCCTGCTCCAAATACCGATGTTGGCGATAAGCATCTACAATAATATTTTTTATCTTCTGCACTGCATCTTGATAGTTATTCTGTTTTACGTCCGCAAAGCTCAGAAAAATCACCGGATAAGTTCCCTGCAGTCTGCGGTATTTTTCCTGTTTCCAGATGGAAAGCCCTTCAAAGATGGTACCTTTTTCTGCATACTGTCTGGAAAAGAAACAATTCAGCATGCTCATATTCAATGTTTTGCCAAATCTTCTCGGACGTGTGATCAGCGTAATGTCATCTCCACTTTCCCACCATTGTCTGATAAAATCGGTTTTATCAACATAAAAATAATGATTTTCTCGAAGGGAAGCAAAATCCTGCTTTCCTATACTAATCGCTGAAGTCATATTTCATCTTTCCTTTCTGAGCGCAGACACACCAGCATTTTCTGTCTGATAATGAAATGTTCCACTGTTTTCTAATCGATAATCTTATCTTATAGTTTATCAAATTCCGAAAGAAATTAATAGACTTTTTCTTCTGCACAGCAAAAAAATGGCCGTCCCATTCCTCAGTGCAAGGATCAGACGGCCATTTTTCACTATCAGTTTCCAGTTTTATTTCTCATACAAAAACTCTTCCGGAAGTGTTACGCCGAAGTCTTTTGCCAGATGGCGGAATTCATCCGGTGTGATCGTCTGGCGTTTCGTTGGCTGCATAGAAAGTGTTTTTACCAGGATTTCTGCAGATTTTTCTGCGGTATGCATCAGACCGAAGGTCAGGTCAAAATCAAAGCCGGCGGCGAACATGCCGTGGTGTGCCCAGATAGCAAGATCATATTTCTTCATCAGCTCGCTCGTGGCAACGGCGATCTCTCTGCCTCCCGGAACCATCCACGGAACGACACCGATTCCGGACGGGAATACAACAGGGCACTCGGTTGCCATCTCCCAGAGTTCGCGGGTAAATACTTTATCTTCCAGCGGCAGAACAAAGGTAAGCGCGATCACGTTGGTGGTATGTGCATGGTACACAACGCGGTATCTTTCGTCCTGCAGTTTTTTGACCTCCAGGTTCATCAGATGGCTCGGAAGCTCTGAGGTCGGGCGACCTCCGTTGACGAGACCCCAGACGATGCGGTAATTTTCACCTTTTTCATCCAGCTCAATCATACAGATGCTGTCTTCCGGTTTGATGGTGACATTTCGGAAATATTTTCCGCTTCCGGTTACCAGGAAATACTCTCCCGCAAGATTTGGAACGGCGGTTCCTATCGGATTCCACTCTCTGGCCTCAAAGTTTTCTTTTACCTCTTCAACCTCTTCCGGTTTCACACGGTAAGAAAGGTTTCCGCCGTTTCTCTCATGCCATCCCTGCTCCCAGCCGTCATTTGCCATACGGATAAAGCCTTTTACAAATTCTGCATCTAAAAATTTCATGTTTTTTCCCTCTTCTTTCTCTCTTTTCCTATTCTTTTATCGATATTTACCGGCACACAACCTCTACCGGCACATCCAGGATTTTTGCAACTTTCAGAATCGTATCAATATGATGTCCGACAGCAGCTGCCATATGATGTGTTGGTCCCGCCTCACTCCATCTGTTGCAGAACTCTCTTGCCCCAATGGAGAAACGTGTTCTCATGTTTGTATCGCCAAAGGTAAAGATCGGACCATCCTCATTGACACCCTCTGCAGCAACAAATTTAAAATGACCGTCTTTATCCTGCGTAATTCCAAGATATGTAACATCTCCGACTGGCGGATAAAACTGCGTCAGATATCCGCCGCCCGTCTTGCCATGAAAAACATCAACGATTTTCATGGACGGTTTTTTCGCCTGCGAAATATCAGCATCTCCCGATCCGGAGTGGCCGATAATACAGATATCCTCATTGAAATCGATCGAATACATCTCAGAAAGCTGACCGGTTCCGGCGATTGTTTTCAGAATGCTCATTGCCATTGCAACTTTCATATCACCCTCTACGGCACAGGCTGTACCCTGTTTGATCAGCATGGAAAATGCCGGGATCAGCATGCTGTCCAGTTTTCCGGCAACCCCTTTTGCAAAGCCGTCATAATGGGATGCCACCATGCCAAGCTTTTCTTTTTTCACCCACTCTTCAAATGCAACGACATATTTTGCCATATCCCATACGGTCTCTACCGTTGCACCGCCCTCGATGTCAAAGGTATCCAGAATCTCCTCTGCCTTGGCGCGGATTGCGTCCTCATCTGTAACAGGATCCGCGATCGCCCACATTTTCTCCCAGTCGAACTGTTTCGTGTAAAGTCCCATCCGGTTGTAAAGGTTTGTTTCATCGATATACAGGTCCATCATTCCCGGATATGGTCTTCCGATCTGGGCAATATTGGTGTAGCGGAATCTTCTGCGTACCTGGGCTGCCCGGCACCACTCGTCGATTTCCTTAGCTACGTAAGCATCTCCGCCTTCTACAACACCGGTGATAACGGCATGACGTTTTCCTGCACGCTCCAGATCGGCTACCATCTCACCGACTGCTCCACAGGCATACAGCTCACCCAGCCATTTTGGTGTATCGGTATTGGCATAATCCGGTGCTTTCCGTTTCTGTACATTTACAAGCACAACCGGCACATTCAGGTCACGGACTGCCGGGAGCATATTGTAGCTGGTCGCGTAGGTCAGAAGCTGTAAAATAACAAGATCTACATCCGCTGCGCGGAACTTATCTCCTGCTTCCATCGATAATTCTTTCGTTGTAACGATTCCACCATCGATCATTTCAACGGTATCCGGAATCGTCTTTTTGAACGCATCATACTGTGCTTCAAATTCCGGAACCAGCGTCGGGAACTGCGGCAGATATGCACCCAGTGCGATTGCAAATACACCTACTTTTGCTTTTGTTTCAACTAACATGTTTTTCGCCCCTTTAACCTTTCATCTCATTTTTTATGGCTCATATTGTTTAATTTCGAAGGAATGGAAAATACAGTTTCTCGCATCCTTCAAATTGCTGCATTCCTTTCCGGTGATCATCTGCACCGTCAGATTGCCGATGGCAGTTGCCTCGGTCGGTCCCGCCAGCACGGTTCTTCCGGTCTTTTCTGCCGTCAGCCGGTTCAGATAACCGGCATTGGCGCCGCCGCCTACGACATGAATAGTTCGGTACCGACAGCCTGTTTGTTCTTCCAGTTCTTTTAATGTCTTTGCATAGCATACTGCCAGGCTGTTATAGATCACTGCTGCAACCTCTGCAATTCCCTGCGGTATCTGCTGGCCACTTTCTTCACATGCCTTCTGTACCTCGGCTGTCATATTTTCCGGTGCAAGGAAACGGTCGTCGTTTGCATCCACGATAGATGGGATGGTGCATTTCGATGCCATTTCGCAGATCGTTCCAAAGCTTAAATCTTCTGCGATTTCTTTTTTCACAGACTGGACCATCCACAGACCCATGATATTTTTCAGGAAACGGTATTTTCTGTTGTAGCCGCCCTCATTGGTAAAATTGTGCTGCATAGCTTCTGTTCCGCAATCGGCCTCTTTTAATTCTGTTCCCATCAGAGACCAGGTTCCGGAGCTGATATAGAGCACGTGCTCCTCATTGCTTGGCACAGCGACTACCGCAGAGCCAGTGTCGTGTGTTGCGGGAAGAACAATTTCACAGTCGAAACCGACCTGCTCACGGATTTCTTTTTTCAGATGGCCGATCACAGTCCCCGGCTCACGGATCGGCAGAAAGATTTTCTCCGGGTATCCCAGTTTTTGAATCATCTCCCTGTTCCAGTCCCCGGTTTCCGGATTGACAAGCTGGGTCGTTGTTGCATTTGTGTATTCCTGCGCTTTCACGCCGGAAAGCAGGAAATTCAGGTAATCCGGAATCATCAGAAGAGTCTCTGCTTTTTCCAGCTGTTCCGGCTTTTTCTTCTTCCACGCCATGAGCTGATAAATGCTGTTGAAAATTTGTTTCTGAATACCGGTCGATGCATAGAGTTCTTCCTCCGGCACTGTGCGATAAACCTCCTCATCCATTCCTTTCGTGCGGTCATCGCGATAAGCAACGGCATTTCCGATCCGCTGATCATCCTTGTCCAGAAGGACAAAATCAACTGCCCATGTATCAATTCCGACACTCACCGGGATCTTTCCAAGTTCTCTGCATTTTTTCATTCCGGCCAACACGGCTTCAAAGAGTGCCTCGATATCCCACACCTTCTCACCGTCCCGTTTCTGCATTCCATTCGGGAAACGGTAAATTTCCTCGAGAACCATTTTCCCCTCTTCCATATGGCCGAGAATATGTCTTCCGCTGGATGCTCCTATATCAATTGCTAAATAATATCTTTCCATACCCTTCCTCCATTTTCTTTCTCTAATTATAGATAACTTTATGTGGTAAAAAAAGAACACGCTTTGTCTAAAAAAGTGTCCTTATTTGCACTATAGCGATGTCCTTGATCGTATCCATCTGCATCCGTCCGCTCTTCTTCACCTTCCGCCGCGCCGGAGTTTTTGCTCCATGGGGTAATTCAAGAAACGTTTTCACAGGAAATTACAGTAAAAAAATTCCGCAGCACTTCTGTGATTGAGGTGCTGCGGAACTTTTTTACATTTTAGGCTGATATCTCATGTTGGATACATTATAAACTGTGATAAACGCTTTCGGATCAAGTTTGTTAATAAAATTCATCAATTTCTGGTATTCGGTCTTGTCTACGATCGTGATGATTTCTTTGCGCTTCTGCATGTTGTAGGCACCATAGGCTTCGTAGATCGTAGCACCGCTGTGCAGCTCATGAAGAATAAATTCCCGAAGTTCTTCTTCCTTTGGAGTGATGATACATACCCGGCGTTTGATATTATGGTCAAAAATAAAATGATCCAGAACAATTCCGTTAAAATACGTTCCAAGAATACTCAGGACTACCGTTTTTTTGTCGTAAACGAGTGCTGCAGACAGGGCAACGCACATACCGGACAGCGACATAGCTTTTCCAAGCTCCATATGAAGATATTTATTCATGATCTTTGCTACAATATCAAGTCCGCCGGAAGAAGCATTTCTGTTAAAAAGAATACTGAGTCCCACACTGACTACAAGTGTATAGCACAGAACATCCAGCTCCTGACTGTTTGTCATCGAGCCAAAATCCGGGAAGATTTTTTCAAAAAGTCCAAGAAAAACAGGAAGCATGATACTGGTGTAGACGGTTTTTACACCAAATTCTCTTCCGCAGGTAAAAAAGCCGATGATCAGAAGTACTACGTTCAGAATCATGGTGATGGCGGAAAGGGGCAACGGTACAAAGTTGGAAAGTACGATACCAAGACCCGAAATACTGCTGACAGAAGTATGGCTTGGTACCAGAAAAAAATAGACTGCCGCTGCAATAATAGCAACAGCTGCTGTCAGGATCAGGATTTCCAACAGAATCTGAGTATCCTTCAATTGTTTTTTCATGTTAATTCTCCGTATCTTATTTTTTATGGATGGGAAGATCCCTTCCTTATATTAATGGCATTTTGAAGATATGTAAACCCTTTCCGGGAATCATTCCAACATATTTGTGTATCGTTGTTGCTTTTCCGTCAGCTTTCTGTAATACATATCCTTTTTATTGCTTTTTTTCGTTCTATGCTACAATAAACTTAACATTATCTTGCAACGTAATCAGGAGAACAACATGAGCGAAAAGGGATTGACCAACATTAGTCTCAAAAAAATAAATAAATCAAAGGTTTACCAATATATTTACAGAAAGAAAAAGACCTCCAAGCAGCAGATCGTTCAGGAACTGCAGATGGGTTTATCCACAGTCAGCCAGAACCTCAACCTTCTGGAGCAGGAAGGTCTGATAGAAAAAAACGGCTTTTTTGCATCCACCGGCGGAAGAAAAGCAAACGCCATTCAGATTGTATCCGATTTTAAAATTTCTATTGGTATCGGTATTTTAATTTCCTCCCCTCCTGGCTGTGTCCTGCTTCCGTAAAATCAATCAGCAATTCTTCCAATGCCACGATATCAACTTTTTCTTCCATTTTTCAGTTCTTCCACAATCTCGTTATAACGTTTTTTATTTAACCGGTAGAAAAATAATACAACCGCAGTCACAATCCACAGTACACCTGGAATCGTCGTAAATGCATGTTTCATAATTGAAAGTACAATTGCATTTTGTGTCTGATTTGCAATATAACCATATTTTCCAAGTAATCCTGCTAAAAGTGCTGTTCCAACTGCCATTCCGATTTTATTTCCAAGTGAAATAAATGCATACTGAAAACCGTCATTTCTAAGTCCGGTTTTCCACTCCCCATATTCCACACAGTCTGGAATAATTGCATAGATTGCGGTATTAAATCCAGAGAAAAAAAACTGTGTGAGACCAGATAATGCATAAAAAATAGCTGGTGATTCTTTGGCATTGAAGAAAAACATAGACAACATGGAAATTCCTGTAAATAAAGCAAAGAGAGATGCTGTTCTTCCTTTGTTATTCAACTTGCGGAATACTGGTTGAAAACAGGCTGCCCCGATGATAGAAGGAATAATGATGCACATCGAATAAGTTGTGTAGTAGGAGGCATTCCCTTCCACATATGTAAAATAATACAGAATATCTGCGTTTCTACCATATAATGTAAATCCAAATAATATCTGTCCTACCAATGCAAGAAGATATGGTCTATTCTGCATGACTGCTTTCAACTGAACCTTTACAGAAATTTTTTCTTTTTCCGGAGTGATCACTGCCTCTTTCGTCTTCGCAAAGCAGAAGAAATGACAGGCTGTAAAAATACATCCATATATGACCGCAACCGTCAGATATCCTGTCTTTGCACTATGACTGCCGAATTTGCTGAGCAGTGGAACTGTGATAATATTTAACACACCAATTGCAATCATCGCTGCAACCGAACGGGATGTATTTATTTTTGCACGTTCATCAATATCCTGTGTCATAGCACCACACAAGGTTCCATATGGAATATTCACACAGGTATACCCCAAAACCAGCAGACAATATGTAATTACCATATAAATGATCTTTCCATTCTGCGGCCAGTCGGGTCTTGCCCAGAATGTCATAACAAGAAGAATCGCTGTAATTGGTGCCGCTACTAACAGCCATGGACGGTACCGTCCCCATCTCGATTTTGTTTTATCCGTAAGTCCCCCGACGATTGGATCATTGATTGCATCCCAGAATCTTGAAAAAAGCATAAGTGCTGACACAGCCGCCATACTGATTCCGAACACGTCTGTATAAAATATCATCAGAAAATTACTGACGAACATCCAGCTGAAATTACATCCAACATCACCAAACCCATATGCAATCTTACTGATCAGCGGTACTTTTCCATTTTTGTTTTCGCTTCCCATATGTCCCTCCTATTTTTATCAGAGTTTCTGACAGAACTCTATTCTTTCCTCATTTGGTCCCTTAATCATAAAAAACTTCACACCATTTTCCCAAAATGGCAGTTCTTCGATTCCGTCTGTAATAATTGTGTATTTTTCATTGCAGATTTTCTGATACATACTTTCAATGTCTTCCACATCAAGTGCAACATGTTGGTATGCACCGTCTGACATTGCCGCCTGCCCATTTTCAAAAGTCTCTATACAGTAATTTTTTATCTGTAAAAATGCCACTTTTTCCCCTGCTTTTTCATTATAAGACTGCATAATTACTTCAAATCCAAGACTCTTATAAAACTCAACTGTTTTCTGTAAATCGTTTGTCGGAAGCCCGACATGGGCAACTCCGACAATTCCATATTTATTTTCCATACGAACTCCTTACTTTTCACTGACGTTGATAATTACTTTCATCGTTGTCTCGCGGTTATCATCAATATACTGGTATGCCTTCAGATAATCTTTAAAAGCAAATGTCTTTGAGATGAGCGGTTTCAAATGAACTTTGCCCTCATTTACCAGTCTGATTCCATCTATGTAATCATCATGGCGGTACATCATCGTGCTCTTAATGTCAAGTTCGTGGTCATTTGCCACTGCAAGATCTACTTCTGCCATTCCTGCAAAAACAGCCACCAGTACGATCGTGCTTCCTTTTCTTGCATATTTAATTGCCTGTCCCATTGTGATATTGTTTCCGGCACAGTCGTAGATCACATCCGCCTTATCCGGTCCAAATGCTTCGATCATTGCCTCACCGAAGTCTTTATTTTTGGTATTCACACACACATCAATTCCACATTCTTTTGCCTTTGCCAGTCTAAGATCACTGATATCTGTGATCATCACTTTCGCTGCCCCCATTCCTTTTGCTGCCTGTGCCACGAGATTTCCGATCGGTCCTGCTCCAAGGACTGCAATATTCATGCCAGCCACATCGCCCATCTGTTTTACACCATGAACTGCCACCGCAAGAGGTTCGATCATAGCTCCTTCTTCATAGGACATATCTTCTGGAATAGGTGTTACTTTAGATGCATCCACTGCAAAATACTCAGATGCTGTTCCTGTCGTCTGAAATCCCATTACTTTTAATTCCTCACAGAGATTATACTTTCCATGACGACATGGATAGCAATGTCCACAATATACCTGAGGCTCTATCGTCACCTTCTGTCCCACATGAAACTCTGTGACATTTTTTCCAAGTTCTGTAATCTCACCAGAAACCTCATGTCCCTGTGTTACCGGATATTTTGTAAACGGATGTTTTCCATGATAAACATGAATATCTGATCCACAAACACCAATATTCATAATCTTTACCAACACCTGATTTTCCTTTACCTCCGGAACCGGAACCTCTCTGAAAATAATTTCTCCTGGATTTGTCATTACCTGCTGTAACATAATTGTTTTCTCCTTTTTTATCATAATTGTTTCCTCCTTATTTATATTGTTTTATTTGATCTTTTATAAATTGTTTTATTAAAGTAATTACATTATTATCCTGTAAACACGATTTGTCAATATGTTTTTCATAATTTTATATATTTCATAATTTTAAAATACATTTTTTGTGTATTTTTCACAATCAACACGAAAAAAACGGAAAGGAAACCGTAGTTACTGTTTTCTTTCCGTTTTTTACTATAATATCTTTTTCTAATTTTACACAACTTCTCGTTTTTCACACATATAAAGCGGATATCTGCATTCGCTTTGCAACCTGTCAGTGGGAGTTTTTAACTCCAACCGACTAAACATCCCCTTGCCCTACGCACTAGATGCGGTGGACTGCTTATCTGCGTTCAAAAAATTTACAATTCTACCATATGTTTTGTAAAAAAGTATTTCGCGGCTCCAACAGCCGACGCTTCTTTCTTATACGAACAATTTTTCAAGTATGAAACATCATGCTCAAAGCCATTATATGCCATCACTTTTTCTCCCAGTGGTATCATATAATCTGACAATACACCTCCCACATCACCTCCTAGTATGATATCCATATCATATGCCATCCGCAGATTTGATATCAAAACAGCAAGATGATCCAGATACTCATTCCATGTCTGCAAATTTTTTTCATCACCACTTTCAATTTTTTCCATAAATGCATCCAGTGACTGCCTGTTATCTTGTGTCAGTACACTTGCAGCACAATATGCATCTGCACATCCTGATTTACCACAATAACACTTTCTTCCACCGGGAACGAGTATCATGTGACCAAACTCCCCTGCTTTCTGGTTCTGCCCTCGAAACAGCTTTCCATCTATGCAGAATGCGCCTCCTAAGGTATGGTTCAAAGACAGATATATCGCATTTGGATACTTTTGCTTTTTTTCTGCAAGCATTGCAGCATTAGCATCGTTTTCAAAATATACTGGAATTTCCAAAGCCTGCTCTAAAAAGCGCAGACTATAATTCTCTATACCTAAAGCATGGGATTTTAAAACGATCCGTTCTTTCTGATCAATAATTCCCGGAATCGCCACTCCAATCCCAAGCAGCGTATCCTTCGCTAATTCGCCTTCAAGAAAAGTTTTGACCTTTTGTGCCACCTCTGTACAATAGGATAATTCTGCCGTAAATTTTAAACGGATGCGATCTTTTTTTATAATCTCATCTCCAAGATTTACTAATACCATTTCTATATGATTCGCTGTAATCAAAATTCCCATTGCATGACAGTATGACTTATTAATCCCTATACTTTTTGCCTTCCGTCCACCGGTCGAAGCATATTCCCCAGTTTCTTCCAACATCATTTTTTCTAACAAGTCATTCACATTTGCTAATACAGTCGGCATACTCAAGTTTAACTCTTTTGCGATTTCTGCCTTGGATGTGACATGATTGTTCAGCACATAATTAATTATTTTTTTTCTTGTTATATTTCTTTTATCTTTATTTTCCGTTTTCTTATCCTCTTTTATTAAATATTTTATAAAAGAATTATATGCTTTTTTATTCTTCTTGTAAAGTAATGTTTGCTATTGTCCTCTGGCAGATGGCAGCCATTGCTATCACAACACATTCCCTGATATTCTTTCATGACCTATTTTTCTCCTCGTACATATGTGGGCTTCTTACTTCGCCTTGAAATTGCATTACTTTGTAATCCGGTGTATCTTTCTTTGGCATGGCACGTTTGGCAGTCATATCATTTACAATAATTTTCATGCACTGTGTCATATGTACGAATTTTGGATTAAATTTTACTGATTCCGGGTGATAATGATTCATTAATAGCGTCAATGCTTTTTCCTTTTCTTCTTCCGATACGATCTCTACACGCCCTGTACCAACAACACTTTCATAGCGGAAATTGCAGGACATATTGCTCTCACGATAATAAAGCTCGTGATTGCAATCCATTTCAAACGCAATATTGAGATTCTTTGCGAGCAGATCATTCTTTTTTCCTTCATAGTCGGTATGAATGTAGAAAACAACCTAATCACCTATAATTTCTTCTCCAAAATTAACTGGGACAATGTATGGATATGGCTCATCAAACATAGCAATCCGAATCGTGTCACATCTTGAAATAATATCAAACTCTTTTACTTCATTCAGTTTATTTCTCATCACTTGCCTCCTTAACTGGTTGACTTATCTTTGCTTTAATTATATGATATACATAAACAGACAACAAGTACACGTATTAAAGATAGATACTATCTCAAAGTAGAGTGTATGATTTATAAAGGAGAATTGTCAAAATGGAGAATGAAGAACAAAATGATTTTCGTCTGGAAGGAACCGGATTTGCCTATACACTATCGCTGATCAATGGCAAATATAAAATGCCAATTCTGTATTGCCTTTCCAAACGTGAAGTCGTCCGATATAACGAAATGAAAAGATATCTTGGGAAAGTAACCTTTAAGACATTAACGGATTCGCTAAAAGCATTAGAAGAAGATGGATTAGTGAACCGTAAAGAGTACCCTCAAGTGCCCCCGAAAGTAGAATATAGTCTTACTGAAAAAGGAAGATCTCTGATACCTATGCTTACGGCTTTGTGTACATGGGGAGAAGAACATAGGAATTAAAATTTATTGTAGTTCGCATAAACATACAAGCAGGAGCACTCTCTATAAGTTATCCTGCTTGAATTTTATCTAATAATATCCTCTTGTTTCCCGCCAGCCTTTCACATACCATCTTATCCCGACATATATTACCTGTAGGCTTTCTCACTTGGTGTAATCTGCTCTCTCTGTAAATTTGAATCCACCATAGTCACTACAGCCTCATCATCCTGCATCATGCGAATAATCACAGGAATTTTCTTATATCCCAGTCGCTCCGCTGCATATTTCCTTCTGTGACCTGAAATGATTTCATAGTAACCTTCTTTCCTTGGCCGGACGATCAATGGATTAAGAACTCCATATTTCTTAATACTGTCCTGTAGTTCAATCATCTGACTGTCACCGATCACCTTGAATGGATGATTCGTAAAAGTTCTTAAACGTTCCATTTCAATTTCAACTACTTTTTCATCCAAATCTCTGATATCCGTCTTTTCTGTCAATGACACTTCCTCCTTTTCCCTGAACGAAAAAAATCGCCCAGACTAGAATTTTTAATCTAATCTGAGCGATACTTCGTCAGGCCTATTTTCTTCAAGCAAGAAAACCATTTTTACATTCATTGACAACCTAAATCTTATCCTACACTTTAATTATCTCCATTGAGTGCTTGGATAGATTTAGTTCTCGGTGCCCGTTTTGTCTTTCTATTCTCTTATCTTCTGTTCAGCGTCAACCTCTAAAACGCTTCGCACTTCTTCAATCGCAGAACACTGACAGAATATGCCGGTGCCTCGTATACGAACTCTGAGGAAGCGCCATGCATATTCACGGTAATATTCTTCACCTTCTCCGGCTCTTCAAAGCTGTTTTCATCCCCCTTTTCACCGCTAAGAAGTGTTACGGTATAGTCGCCCTGTACCTGACAGTCCAGTGTAATGGAAACCGGATCCACATCTCCTGCAAAATTAACCGCCTTAATAATGATTTCGTCCTTGGTGTCAGTTACTACCGAAACAAAAGCAGGTCCGTAGGGAATCGAAATTTCCTTCTGAAGCTCACCATCAACATACAGGCGAATCTGTTTTCCATCCGTTTCATATCCAAAGCGGTGATATTCTCCCGGTTTTACTGAAATAGCAAAGTCCTCAGTCAGCTTGTTGTCATGCATAAAGCCAAACTCTTCCAGTGAACATTGTCCTCCATTAACCTTCCAAAGGAACGGACGCACCAGAGCTGCATCCCATTCTTTTTCCACTCCGGCCGTAATCACGAGCTGCTCCTCATAATAGGAACGAACCACCCTGGCACTGAATATACCCAACTCGAAGTAAGCATTTTCCTCAACAAAAATATCGGTCTCAAATCTTCCATAAGTCTGGTCTTCTTCTCCAAATACCACAAAGCTCTTGGTCTCATCAGCCCATTCCAGAATACTGTGAAATTCCTTTTTCTGCTCCTCATCCGGAAGCTGAAGCAGGAGGCCATCCTCTGTATCCTGCACATGTCCCATTAATTCATGAGTAATCTTTGCTTCTTCTCCATTCCAAATGGGATTTCTGAAGCGAAGTTCCTTATTGGATTTTAAAGATGCCATTCCGGTTCTCGGACGATAAACACGTCCTCCCTCATCTTCGGATCGCACCACATAATCTCCGCGATTTTGACCGAACATTTTCCAGACATAATAAGTAGGAATTCCAAGGCTCTGATGATTATTGAAACGAATCAGATTAGGATACCACGCTCTGTAATTTACATTTTCAAATAATGGAGCATAAGAGGCCAATGTTACGATATCCTGATTTTTCTCAATACCCATAAGGAAAGCCGCTTCTCCCAAAGCCGCATACAACTGTCCCATATAGTTGCCTTCGTTTACAGCCACCTCTCCTACAAAGATTTTTGGTCCCTTACGATCGTAGTCATCATAATAATTTACACGTTCTGCAAAGAACTCTGTTGTATTGTAAAAATGTTCATCCACGCACTCGGCAGGACAACCATTTTTCTCTACATGCTCGTTGGCTATGGTTTTAATCTGGGGATACAGTTCCTTTACCTTCTTATAAATCATGTTGTATCGCTTTTCATAATCCGGACCCCAGTTTTCATTACCAATTTCCAGATAGGTCATTTTAAAGGGTTCCGGATGCCCCATAGAAGCACGAAGCCTTCCCCATTTGCTTTCCTTAGAGCCGGTAGCATATTCAATGGCATCCAGTGTATCCTGTACCATTTCATCAAGAGCCTCTCCTTCCAGAAGGACACTCTTTCTTCCCTGACAGGTCATTCCGCAGTTACATACATACAGGGGCTCCATCCCCAGATCCTCGCAAAGCTGCAGATATTCATGAAAGCCAAGTCCTAATGTACTTCTGTAATGCCATACAAACAGCTTACTGGGTCTTTCCCATGCCGGACCTACCGTATCCCGAAATCTCATCGCTGTGGACGGTGTCGTTCCTTCCACAATACAGCCTCCGGGAAAACGCATAAACTTTGGACTCATTCCCTTAAGCTTTTCTACAAGATCTGTTCTGAGTCCATGCCCCATGTAGGTATTGTCAGGCATTAGTGAAATAAATCCCAGCAGAACCTCTCCGCCTTCTTTGCAGGAAATAGTAAGCTGTGCCTCGTGACAATCCTCAGCTGCTGTCAGCTTCATGTCATATCTTGTATACTCCTGACCGGAAACCACCAGACTGTTTCCAGCCAGTACTTTTCCCTGGTATTCGATCGCTACGTCCAGTCCTATTTCTTCCTTTGCTTTTGCAAATAAATACAAAGAGTAACTTTCTCCAGCCTTTACGGATATACCGCAGTAACCGGTATTAGTCAGAGATCCGTCCTTTTCAAACTGCATACGCAGAGCTGCGTCCCGATGTTCATTCAGGGTATCCGTCAGTTCCAGCTCCATCTTTGCATTGTGTGTATACCATGCCGGTATTTCTGTTTCCGGAATATTGTTGCCCTTTACCCAGCGGCATAAGCCTTCTCCGTTGCAAAACTCATCCAGCCATCCGGATACGGTTTTTACATGGACGCCATCCTCCTGCTGTATATAACCCTCCGGTAAAACGGAATCTTCGAAGCTTCTGTTTCGAAGCATTTCCGGATAAAGTCCTCCGTCTCCGGCACGGTTAATGTCTTCAAAAAAGATTCCGTATAAATCCCTGGCTGTCTCAAATCGTCTTTCCTTTGTTTTAATCTTTAACTTGCTCATTGTAGTCTCCTTTTTTTACATTCCAAGAGTTTTGATCACTACCTGTCGAAAGGGTTTTCTTGATCTGTTCTTGTAAAAATTCCTTAAAGGGTGTCACCCATCCGCAGTTCACTACCGGTCTATCTGACATGAAGATCATCTCACAGGGCTTTTCTTTTTCATATGGATACCAGTATGGCATTGGCTTTCCGTCCGCATCATTGCCGTTTGGATCACCTGTTTTTATGAAATTCACCCAGTAATTGCACATCATTCTGGAAAGATCGTAATGCCGCCCCACAAAGGGTCTCCAGCATTTCGCCAGTGTTTCAAAGAAAAACCATAAATCTACAGAATGGAAGGTTCCGGCATTATCCCATCCTGGAATATCTGCATCAAACCTGTAATAATAGTAGGGCTTTTTTTCACCTGCACTTTTTTTATCTGAAAAAAGACACTTGATCGTACATTCAATTCCGTTTACCTTCGCATACTTTCCATCAGAATCCTCCCGCATTGCCTCGGGAAAGCGCAAAAAGGTCTCAGCATTCTTTCCGAAAATCTCTTCTGCTTTCTTTTTCAAATCTTCTTTTGAGGAAGCTTCTATATAACTGGGAAATTCATCTGAAGTATTTCCAGACATAACGGGAACATTTACATGCTTGCCTTCCATGAAAAGAACCATTGGGTCACCTACACAGAACTTGTGATCCAATACGGTAAACATAGCCGGAAATATTTTGGTATATTCCTCATACTTGTCACGAATCGTAGCCGCATCCAGCTTACGAGCCTGCTCAATAGTTGAGCAGCCCATGAAAGAAAGAAAATGCTGTCCATTTTCCTCAGCATGCCACAATTCCTCCGGCACTCCGATTCCTCCAACCTGATAAGGAGAGCGAATCATTGCACTCATCACTACTGCACGATGAAATAAGCCTTCATTATCCATACATGCCATCTGGCTCATAACACTTCCGCCTCCGGCTGACTGTCCTGCAATGGTCACATTACCCGGATCTCCACCAAAGAAAGCAATATTTCTCTGTACCCATCGAAGTGCTGCCTGCTGATCCAGACTTCCAAAATTAGTCGGTGCGTCAGGCTGCTCCTCTGTCAGCTGAGGATGTGCCAAAAATCCAAAAACATTAACCCGGTAGTTTACCGTTACAACAACCACACCGCGACGTGCAATTCTCTCTCCGTCAAATTCCATTTCGGCAGGATATCCACACTGGAGTCCTCCTCCGAAAAACCATACCAAAACCGGCTGTTTTTCTGTTACTTCTTTAGCACCTGTCCATACGTTCAAATACAGACAGTCCTCATCCATGGCAATTTCCGGATCCACATGCCACTCACGGATATACACGTTATCACCGATTCCCGGGACGCTCTGCATGGAAATCGGAGCAAAGCGATAGCATTCACGAACTCCATCCCAGTCTTCACAGGGCTGGGGTGCTCTCCATCTGTTCTCTCCTACCGGAGGAGCCGCAAAAGGGATTCCCTTAAATGCAGTTATCCTAGGGTCTGCGGCTTCAATACCTTTCACCCATCCATTTTCTGTCCGTGCTGTTCTCAGCATAATTCCTACCTCCGCTAATTTTATTACAAGTTACTACAGCACATGCAATAACATAGATTATGATAACTCAAATGATCTTAATGCAGCATTTCCGTTACCGCGATAGGTCAGGTAAAGCGCCTGTATTCCATCCGGAATCGTAACCGGTGCGGTATACTTTTCCCAGACATTGGTATATTGAACCTCTAATGTCGCCAGTACCTCTCCATCCCATGCTGTCTTTACTTCAAAAGTGCCATCTGCATAGCCCCGGATCCAAATACTGATTTCACGAATATCATGGCAGTCAAAATATTTGAAGCCGATGGTAGTTGAATCTGTAATATTGGCAATATATCCAACTTCTTCGTCTCCATCCCTGCCGTCCTGCATTACTCGTGGAAAATTCCCTTCGCCCACATAAACTGATGGGGTATCGGTAAACAGATTACATGCAAGATAAGCGGGGTATTCGCCTTTACCCTCAAGCGGACCTCCATTTAAACCGCAGGAGGTAATTTTTACCTGTGGAATACTGCCGTCCGGCATAATCTGCAGCTTTTCAGCACATCCCTGTCTGCTGTACCAGGTATTATTGGTATGCCTGTGATAAAAAATGTACCAGTCCTCTCCGATCTGCACAATACTTCCGTGATTATTGGCACCGTAAGCTGTTGGCATATCTGCCGGCTTGTAGGTATCGATGTGCAGATCACAATTGCTGACAATAACTCCGCCATAGACAAAGTCCTTAGTAGGATTCTTGCTGGTGGCATAACATAATTCGTGCATTAATATGGATGAATAGACAAAATAATAGGTGTCACCTACTTTACGGATGGAAGGTGCCTCAAAAAACTCATGTCCCTCAAATCCGGTACCGGCACCATATTCACAGCCGGGGGCCACAAACACCGGAGCTTCCCTGATCGTCAGCATATCTGCTCCCAACACCGTAGCCATAGCTCCGGTACGGGATTTATCACCTTTTCCGCAAAATCCGGTATAAAGATATGTCACATCTCCTTCCGTCAGAACCCCCGGGTCAAACTGGGGCTCATCACCTTCCTTTTCGCCCAGACGTGTGCCATCTTCATAATGAACATAGCCATAAAATTCATACTTTCCTGCCGGAGTATCACATACAGCAACGGAAACTACCGAAACCTTGTCCAACACGTAATAAAGATAGTACCTTCCGTCCGGTCCCACCGTAACATCCGGGGCATACAGACACATTTTGCCTTCCGGGTTCAGCGGATCGGCTGTCTTCGGATAAATCACACCCTCATATCTCCAGTTGCCCAGGTCATCGACCGGAGCTGACCAGCACACATAGTCTCCCATGCAGAAAACATATCCGTTAAAGTAATCATGGGATCCGTAAACATATACGCGATCGCCAAAAACATAAGGTTCTCCGTCCGGAATATACTCCCAGGACGGTAAATATGGGTTAAATGCTTGTTTTTTCACTTTGATATCCTCCTTTGCAAACCTAATCCATGTACATTGTTTCATAAAGCAAATTACTGGGTGCTAGTTTAAGCCTTCAAGCTGACCACACGATCATAGTCATATCCTCGATCCGGATTCACCTTTCCGGCATTCAGTTCGAAATAAACCACACCGTTTTCGTTTACAGGAAGCTCTACGCAGATATTTCCGTCCTCCTGCTTTTTACGCTCTGTTTTTACAAAAGGTCTGGATGATTCCCGAATCAGCTTCGTCTGTTCCTCACTCAGATTGGCAGGTTCTCCCATATCATGCCATACCTTCAAGGGATTACATGTTTCCTCATCTACCGTCTTAGTCAGGAAGCAGTACTCCTCCTGTTCAGCCGGAAATGTAAACTCCAACAGCATTTTTTCTTTACCCTGTTCTGTACTTTTACGGGCAATATTCCAGGCTACACCTAGATAATCACCGTTTGCACGTTTCAAAACGACAATATCGTCATCCTTATATACACAATTGGCTTCACTTTCCTCAAGCTTTTTATAAAAAGCAAATGTCCAGAAGGTCGGCTTGGTAATACAGCCATTGGCAACCAGTCCAAAGCCGCCGTGGAATGGTGTAAAAGGAACTCCCTGCTCTTCAAACACATCACCAAATGTCCAGTAGGAATAGGATTCATTCACATCTCCCAATCTGGAAAGCTGCTGTGCTATTAAGGCCGCATTCAGGTTTGTATCATGAATGACGCCCTGAGGAGTATAGGAGCTGTTGAACTCTGTGATATGAATCTGCAGACCCTTATATTCCGGGAAACTGTCAATAATATCTCTGGTTGTTTTTAAATTGGCAAAGCCGTCCTCTGCCTTCATCAGTTCAGAATATGCATAATGTCCAATACATTCCGGCGGATCAATGGTGTAATGATGTCTGGTTACGAAATCCACAGGTATGTGATTCTCATGGCAATATTCCATAAATGCCTGAATCCATTTCTCATCCGTTCCTCCACAAACAGCAGGGCCTCCTACACGGAACCCCGGATTCACTTCCTTTATGGCATCAAAGGTTCTATGGAACAGCTTAAAATATTCCTGCATATCCGCATTTTCCCAGAAGCCGCAAAGATTGGGCTCGTTCCATACTTCAATGGGCCATTGAATAACTTCCTCTTCTCCATAGCGTCCCATCAGATGCCGCAGCAATGAACGCACCATATTACACCACATATCATAATCTTTTGGAGGAGTGGTATTTCCCTGCCAGTAAAAGATAGTCTGGCTTCCACTTGCCAACTTTTTAGGCATAAAACCCAGTTCAAGAAAAGGTCTCAGCCCCACCTTCTTATAGGCATCCATTACTCTATCCAGATAAGTATAGTTGTACTCGACCCTTACCTTACCATCCTCCTCATAGGTCTGAAAGATCGCCATATCATCACAGAATAATCCATGTCCCCGGATATGCTTAAATCCAATTTCCTTTTGAACCAGGCGCAGCTCCTCCTGATATTCTTCTGTCAATGCAAGCCCCATTCTTCCGGTTCCCACACAATAATCTACATTATTGTGAAAAAAGGCCTTTGAATCCTTTCTAATCACGATCTTTTTTCTGTCATTCTCTGTTGCTTCACCCATATTTACCATGCATGTATCTCCTTCTTCTAAATCATGTTCCTATGCAGTCACGCATCCGATGTCTGACCGCTGCACGATCCGCAGCTCTCTGATGACGATTGCCATATTAATCTGATACTATCGCATTGATCTAAAGTTTCCAATGATTTATACTATAAGAAAATTGATATATCCTCTGATGTATCAGAACGGAGATTCCAGATGACTGAAATTGAATTTGTCGGCTACAGTGCCGTTCACCCCTCAGATTTTATATATGATGTTCCGAATGGCTTTACAGGCTATCTTCTGCTTCTTTTCGACTCTCCCTCGGAGCTGCTCATAGACGGAAGACTAATGCGGACAGCCGCCAATTCTGCTATTCTGTATACACCAGGAAGCAGGATTTATTACCGTGCTGCCGGTGAAGAATACCGGAATGACTGGATTCGTTTTCGTTCCGATCACTCCTTCGTGAACCTGTTTCCGTTAACAAACACCCCATTTCCAGTAACAGATCCGGAATACTGTCATCAGCTTTTTAAATTACTAACCTGGGAGTCCGCCTTTTTCTCCTCTGAAAGCGAAGCAAACATTACTCACCTGCTGCGGGTTCTGTTCTCCAAATTAAGAGAAGGAATCCAGAATGAGTCCCCGGGTATTCACGATCATGAGCTGATTGCATTGCATAAGATGATCTACAATAATCCTCAGCTTCCATGGAATATAAACATGATGGCTGCGAAGCTTCACTTAAGTCCCAGTCATCTTCAGGCTCTCTATCACCGCCAATTTGGCTCCTCCTGCATGGACAATGTCATCGAAGGACGTCTGCGCCGTGCACAGGATTTATTAGAGTACAGCGAATACTCCATCCGCGACATTTCCGAGCAATGTGGTTATAATAATGTAGAGCATTTCTGCAGACAGTTCCGTCAGCATAACGGCTGTACCCCTGGACAATACCGGAAAAATGCATCAGCGGGAAGCAACAAAAGACTTCTCACCCACAATACCCTGGGAGGAAGGGAGTTTGAGAAGATTAATCGAAATATCCGGAAATAGTGTTTCGGTAGCTGCTTTATTCATCCCAATATTTGTTCATATTTAATTTCAACATTTCCAAAATTTCACGCCTCATCTGCTCTGCTGTGTAACTGACAGGGAAAAATCTGTGAAGCTGCTCCGTTTTGAATACTACGCGGTCTATCTCTTTTTGCTTAATTTCACTTGCAAAGTCAAGTAAACTATCTATAATTACTTTTCATTGGCGATATCCCAGCAATATTTCTAAAACTCCAAACTATCCGCATTGAGCAGAAAATACTTCATTCCCATGATTACAAAGCCTTCCTCATTTCTCCAAGGCT